>OERC01000123.1_pt1 | contig 11788 bp, 10 predicted proteins | sample 1539911 | NCBI WGS metagenome assembly OERC01 (sample SAMEA3891875, study PRJEB23780) | metagenome | biome: terrestrial biome; feature: animal house; material: Caecal content | place: Italy | collected 2015-05-05 | reverse complement strand
TAGGTTAATTTTGTTTAAATTCTCCCCACACGTATTTTAACTTGCTTCTAACAAATTTATTACTCTGCTTTTGCCTTTGCCATCGCAGCAATATCCCCCACACCGTTCAAAACCATAGTTGGACGATATGCATAAGTTTTAAGTGTATCTTTCGTTGAGCATCCTGAGAGAACCAATACAGTAGACATACCACTTTCCATACCTGAAATCACATCTGTATCCATGCGATCTCCAACCATTACAGCTTCTGCGGAATGACATCCAAGCATATTTAAACCTGTTCGCATCATCAATGGATTCGGTTTCCCACAGAAATATGCCTGTGTGCCTGTTGCCATTTCTATAGGTGCAACCAATGCACGACAAGCAGGAGCAATGCCGTTCTCAATCGGTCCGGAAACATCTGAGTTTGCTCCGATCAGCTTTGCACCTTTCAGAACCAAATTCGTTGCTTTTGTTAATGTATCCAATGAATAGGATCGTCCCTCTCCCACAACAACATAATCCGGATTCACATCATTCATTGTGATACCTACATCATAAAGTGCATTTAACAGACCGGCTTCTCCTATCACAAATGCTGAACATCCTGCCGCCTGTTCTTTTAAAAAAGCTGCTGTTGCCAATGCACTGGTATAAAAATGTTCTTCCGGCACATCAAGTCCCATCCTTGCCAGTTTCTGATTTAATTCCCGTGGTGTATACCCGCTATTATTTGTCAAAAATAAGTATTCCTTCTTTTCATCATGTAACCACTGAATGAATTCTGGAACACCTGGCAATATCTGATTGCCATGATAAATCACACCATCCATATCGCAGATAAACCCTTTTTTCTCGTTAAAATCAATTATGGAATTTCCCATATTCATATATGCCCTGCCTTTCTTTTTCTTTAGAGTACGCCTTGTTCTTTTACTTCTGAAAAATCTATTTTCTACGACCATTGTAATATCGTATCATACGCACATAAAATCAAATACATAACGGCGTGAAATCAAAGTGAATTATTCTATCAGCAGAACCTTTTATGACAATATATCTTTTACACATGTACTCCGATAGTCACTAGGCGATATTTTATATCTTTCCTTAAATACCCGGTTAAATGTTCTCTGACTTTCAAAGCCACTATCCAGGCAAATATTTGTAATAGAATCACTCGTATTTTCCAAACGATGACATGCGTAGTTGAGCCTTGCATCGTTAAGATACTGGTTGAAATTCCTATGAAATGTTTTGGAAAAGAGTCTGGATAAGACATATTTGCTTACTCCAAGGTCTTTCGCCATCTCTTCCAGTGAAAGCTTCTTTTTGAAATTTGCTGATATATAGGAAACCGTCTGGTAAATAAGGTCATTGCTCCCCACATGGCTCTTCTCTACCAGATTCAGTTTTCCTATGCAGCGTGCCAACACAATTTGAAGATAAGCCTGTGCGACTGTAATATCCGACTGTTCTGTCTCTAAGATCGCATTGATAACCCTATATACCTCCGGCTCAACCTTTTCCGCTTTGATAACTGGATATTCAGGAGCCATGGACTGCATGATATCTGCAAATTTACCAATCGTAAATGGCGATGCGATCAGATAAGTCGCTTTATTTACACCGGGTGTCAGTACCTGATAGTGATGAATAATATCCGGAAATACAAAGCCTATATCTCCTTTTTCCATATGGTAAAGTTCCTGTCCGACACCAAGCTCTAATGTTCCACTTGTTACACAAACAATCTCCAGTGCATTATGAAGATGTGGTTCAATATGTTTTGACTTTTTATTTACTGCTATGATCTCCTCTTTTGTGTCAACATATTTTAACTGCATGAAATACTCCCCTTTGCAACATTTGTCTATATCTTCTTTCGATTTGGCAAGCAATCCTTTTTCATCTATCCTATAATCAACTTGTAAACAAGGAAAGGAGGAATCGCAAATGAGCAATCTTAAAAAATATCTGAACGACCTTTTAGTATTCTACGCTGACTATTTTGAGCATCCATATCATATATAAATACTAAAAGGACTATTTTGTGAAAACTGAATATTTTTTCTTAAGACCATTTCACAAAAATGAAGTGGTCCTTTTTTTATAAACTTTCAATAAATCTTTTGAATGCAGCTTTCCCTTCCTCTGTTCTCTTATAAACTCCTGCATCCTCCAGGACTTTCGTAAATACAATTCCAATTTCTTTCTGTACGATAGAATGAATATTACTGTCTGTAATCTCGTATTTTGGCATCCATTCCTCTGCCCAGTCAGCATGGGCAGCCATCCCGTTAAGCATTCCAATTGCTTCTTCTATATTCAAAATACTGTCCCCCGCTCTTTTGCCTGTTTCATTGTTTCATAATATGTAAAAAGCATTGCCTAATTGAAGATTCAATCAGACAATGCTTTTTCCTTCAAATCTTACTCCATGTCTGATGCATCTGTTACTTCATCTGCAGTGATTCCTTTTTCTGCTTTCAGTTTCTTATTTGCACCTTCTACATTCATTCTTGAAAGTACAAACATAATCAATACATCAAAGATTAATGGAAGCCACAGATACATAAACTGCATCATATCAAGTGCGGACTGTGGCTGAGTTGCATTTGTTCCAACGTAACCACTGAAATCAAGCATCCATCCAACAACAGCCGTTCCAATACCTCCACCGATCTTTACACCAAGAGACGTACAAGAGTACATAGTTCCGTCAATTCTCTTTCCCTGTGTAAGATAAGTGTATTCAGAGCAGGATGCGATAACCGCATTCATATCTCCCTGCCATGGTCCCTGTCCTAATGCTGCAAGAGCCGTAAATGCCATCATCAGCGGAACGCTACCCATATATCCGGCAACAACAACAAGTGCTCTACCGATAACTGCTAAGATATAACCTCTTAAGTTCAGTTTGTACATACCTTTCCACTTACCAACTAAAGTTGGTGTGAAAATCAAAGCAATAATCAGTGGAATATTAACTGCCCATGCAAACTGTCCGAACAAGTTTTTGTTTTTCAGTACCCATGTCATGTAATAAATACCGGCTCCAATCATGGCACTGTATAACTGCTGTAAAATGTAAGTTCCACAGATCATCATGTAATATTTGTTTTTGATAAGAAGCTTAAATGCCTGTACCATTCCGTACTTCTCATCCTCATTTTTTACTTCTCCTTCGTTAAGTTCCTCTTCTGGAAGTTCTTTAACAGAAAGAGCAGAAATTGTATTTACAATAAGACCAATAATTGCATAAATAATTGCTACAGTTCTCCATGCAGCTGCATCTCCACCACACTTATCTACAAATCCAACTGTAATTGCCTGAATCAGAAGGCTTGTTAAAAATGCAAAAATGAAACGGTAAGATCCCATCTGCACACGTTCTTTGCTGTTCTTTGTGATGAGTGATGTAAGTGCTGAATATGCAATATTATTAGCTGTATAAAACACACCATTTAACAGTGTATAAGAAATAAAGAACCATGCATATTTAGCGGTTGTTCCCCAGCTGACTGGTACTGCAAAACAGCAGACTAATGTAATGGCACATCCAATATAGCCATATAACATCCAAGGCTTTGCTTTTCCCATTTTGCTGTGTGTTTTGTCGATCATTGATCCAAAGAATATATCTGTAAAACCATCAAATAATTTTGATACGGCAATCAGGGTACCTACGACACCAGCAGCAAGTCCTACTGAGTCTGTCAGATAGACCATCATAAAAGATGTCAGGAATGCATAGACTACATTACCTGCGATATCACCTGAACCATATCCAATTTTGTTATACCATTTTAAATACTTTTTTTCTTCCATAGAATTCTTTTGCTCCTCATATTCATCGCACTTAGAATCTCAAGATGCCTAACAGTATGGTGCCTAATTCTAAATTTTTTGCTTTGTTTTTGTCTGATTGTTCTGTATATCCGGACTTTACAAAACACCCAGACTCTCCTTCCTTGTTAACGGGTTACTTAAAACTTTATTATCCCTTTACATACGGAACCAGAGTAAACTGGAACCGGAATAATACATCATTAAATCGATACTGATCCAATACAACCGGACCACAACTGTTAGAACCTATTCCATTTAATGCATAGTCAACACAAAATACCACGCTGTCTGATTCTGTCAATTCATAATTATGCGTTTTCTTCTCAAGTTCTTCCTGTGTATAATAAGAAGCATTGAATGAAAATGCCTTTTCTGCGGATGCCACAATTCCATATCGGCTGTTGTTAAGCTCTACATATTCACAATCATAATGGCTTCCGTTTTCCTGTGGACGGATATAGTCCTCATGTAAATCCCCTACATTTGCCCGGTACAGACCGTGACTCGCTGCCTGATGTTTATCACGATAGCTCTCCTGTGGTCCCATTCCAAAGTATCTGGCATCCGAAAGTTTCTTATCCAAAAACATTCTCACTCCAAATCTCGGAAGATCCGGGAACTCTCCATCTTTTGTTACTGCTATATCTGCATCAATCTTTCCTGCAGCATCTATTTTCCATGTAATCGTCACATCAAGAATCTTCTGTACCGTCTCTGCCACAACGGAAGCATGGCTTGTAATCTTCACACCATGTTTTCCCTGTGCAACCTCTGTCGTATAGGCTCTTGTGTAAGCCTTATCATAGTGAGCTTTCTTCCATTCAGACTTGATGTACATATCGTTATCTGTTGGAGCTCTCCAAATATTCAACTCCATCGGATGATTCAGATATTCCCGTCCTGCAAATTTCATCTCTGTAAAGAGAGCCGTACGTCTGTCTATGGTGTAGGAAAATTCACGACCTTTGATATGAATCTGTGTATCATTTTCATTCACCTGTAATTCAGAGTTCGTTGCTGTTTTTTCCATCCATTTCTCTGCGAGCTGACATTTTGCATCTTTCTGACTTACCTCAATTTCATCAAATCCCAGAATGTGGTCTTCCTCTAACAGTGGCATTTCTTTTTTCAGATGGTAAATAAGTTTTAAATAGCATTTTCCGCTTTCTGGAACATTGACTTTCAGATTTGTCTTTCCTTCACTGTGTGGTGCCACAGACACTTCTGAAAGTTTACCTTTTCCGATTACAAGACCATCTTGCGTCAGTTCATAACTGATGTTTACATAATCATTCAGGTCATCAAAATCCATATAATTGTGAAGTACCAGCTCTCCACTTTCTTTATCATAAGAAACCACCCTTGCCGGACGATAGACATTCTTGTATTCCAAAAGTCCTGTGTGGGCAGTTCTGTCCGGATATACTAATCCATCCATGCAGAAATTGCCATCATGGATATCTTCGCCATGATCTCCTCCGTAGGCATAGATTGTCTTTCCATTCTCAGCAGTGCCATGAGCAATCGCATGGTCACACCATTCCCAGACAAAGCCGCCGCACATTTTATCATTATCCTGTATCATCTGGAAGTAATCTTCAAAATCTCCAGGGCCATTTCCCATGCTGTGGCAATATTCTACCAGAAGGAATGGTTTGCTTCCGTCCTTGTCCAGATATTCCTGAATCTCGGAAATTGCCGGGTACATACGGCTGTACACATCCAAGTTGCTGTAATCATATGTTTCATCATAATTACGGTATCTTGCACTCTCATACTGTGTGATACGGTCCGGATCAAATTTCTTTGTCCAAGCAAGTGCTTTTTCAAAGTTGCAACCATAAGCACTTTCATTTCCCATTGACCACATAACAATACAAAAACGGTTTTTATCACGTTCTACCATGAGTTTCACACGGTCAACGATAGCTGATTCCCATGCCGGATCATCGGCAATCTTTTCATTCCACCGCTTGAATCGATTGTAATCCGTGTCTTCTTTTCTGTAGAGCATAAATGGTCCATGAGCTTCTATATCTGCTTCATCTATCACCATAAATCCATACTTGTCACACATTTCATAGAAAAATGGTGCATTCGGATAATGGCTGGAACGGATAGCGTTAAAATTGTGCTGCTTCATTAGCGTAAGATCTGTTGTAATCTGTTCCACACTAATTGTAAATCCAGTAACCGGATCGGAATCATGTCGATTGACACCACGGAATTTAATCTTCTGTCCGTTTAAGTAAATAATCTGATCTTTGATCTCTATCTTTCTGAGTGCGATATGATCTACAATTACTTCATTTTCTGTTTCAAGGATCAGTTTGTACAGGTATGGATTTTCTGTATTCCAAAGCTCCGGACTTGCAATCTCTAACACCGCTGTTCCTTCTTCGGTAATACTTCCTACTGCGACAACTGCTCCATTTTTATCTTCAATCGAAATTTTTACATTTGCCGGAGAGTAAAATTTCACATCAAGTTCTATCTTTGCAAGCATATCCTCAATCTTTGTTTTTATATGATAATCGCTGATTGCCTGCTCCGGACGTTTCAAAATGTACACATCCCGGAAAATTCCACTCATACGGAATTTGTCCTGATCTTCCAAGTAAGAACCGTCACACCACTTCATTACCAATACTGCTATGGTATTCTTTCCATCCTGAAGAAGGTCGGTAATATCAAACTCACTGGTCATATGAGAAACCTGGCTGTATCCCACATAAGAACCATTGACCCATACATAAAAGCAACTGTCTACTCCCTCAAAATTTAAAAATGCTTTTGGTGCATTTTCATCTTTATGATAGTCAAAAGTATGTGCATATGCTCCACACGGGATATCCTGTGGTACATACGGTGGATCAAATGGGAACGGATACCGGATGTTTGTATACTGGTGTGTGTCATATCCTGCCATCTGCCATACACTCGGAACCTGAATCTCGTCAAAGTTTTCTGTATCATAATCCTTCTCAAAAAAAGATTCCTGAATATCATAGATGCTGTTATAATACTGAAATTTCCAAGTTCCGTTTAATAACTGCATACGGTCTGATTCTTCCCTGTGTTCCACCAGGTTGTCCATTCTTTTGGATGCCGGAACATAATAGGCTCTGGCTGGCATTGTGTTTTCATGCAGTACACTTAAATCCTCATAATAACGTGGTACAATCATAAATAACTCTCCTTCAATACATATACATTTTTTTATACGTTGTTCTCCCACAGCAAGTCTTGTTCTTTACTTTTTTGTTTACGTTTCTTTGTTTTTCTATACATAGCTTATCCTAATCCGCAAAATATGTCTATGAATTGGATTAGACAAAATATGCACTAAATGATACAATGGTAAAAAGTAGGAAAAGAGGTGCTGCCCTATGTATATGAATACTGGTTATCTGAACCACTCCCATATGGATTTCAAAGACAAAAGTCGCCCACTGATTGTAGGAAGCTGTGGTACTTATCGCCTTTCCAGCCATCCAAAATTACCAACCTACCGTCCAAGGGGACGCCTGGATTATCAGATCATCTATATCACTGCCGGTTGTGGACATTTTCATTTTGACAATGTAGATAATGAAACGATTGTTCCCGCCGGTAATATTGTACTGTACAGACCGAAAGAGCTTCAGAAATATGAATATTATGGGGAAGATAAGACAGAAGTATACTGGATTCATTTTACAGGCAGCAATGTTAAAAATATCTTGCGTCAGTATGGATTTCTGGATAAAGAACGGGTTTTCCAAGTCGGCACATCTATGGAATATGAACGGGTTTTTAAGCGTATTATCATCGAACTCCAACGCTGTCAGGATGATTATGAGGAAATGCTTGTTCTTCTGCTTCGTCATCTACTAATCACTTTCCACCGAGAACTGACACGAGAACATATCCTGAAAAACGAATACCTGGATCAGGAAATGAACACTGCAGTTACCTATTTCAGCGAAAATTATAATCAGGACATCAACATAGAGGATTACGCAGCCTCACGAGGCATGAGTGTCAGTTGGTTTATCCGGAATTTCAAAAAATACACCGGTTCCACACCAATGCAATTCATCGTAGGAATCCGGATCAACAATGCTCAGATGTTACTTGAAACAACAACTTATTCCATCAATGAAATCTCTAAAATCGTCGGATATGATAACCAGCTGTATTTCAGTCGGCTTTTTCACAAGCTGAAAGGATATTCACCGAGAGAATACCGAAAACTGAGAAACAAATTCTGAAATCCACAAAGAGGATTGTAAATAACGGTGAATTAGTACCATCTGCACGGTCTAACTGTACCACCCTGCCGAAACAAGAATACCACCTTGCCGGTTTGCTGTACCGGTCGGCAACTGCACTTTGCCAACGATGCGAACCACTTTTCCGGTGAAGTGAACCATCCTTCCGGATGGTTGATCCACTCGATATTCGATTACTTTGCCTAAAGACGGTATCTGGCGAGAATGGAGCTTGCAATGGCTGTTATCGCCTCGCTGACACAACTACGACATTGACAAGTGCCATCCTGCCAGATGAATGACAGCTAAACAAAGCAAACGCATTCCGTGCTGATGGAGCGTTGACTCCACAGCCGATGACCTGATGTTTTCAGGACATCTTACATAGAGTCATTCCAGCGCATACGCTGTTGACTATAGATTATTACCTTGACAACTTAATACCGGTCGTCATCCTGACCCTGGGCAATCCTTATCATGGAATCCACATGCTCCTTAAATGACATTGGATCTCCGCCATCATAGTAGATCCTCATGTACTCCTGGTACGCCAGGTTATCGTAATGCGGGGTATCCAGATCAGAAAGAATATCAGCTCCAGTGGTACACTGATGTTCCGGATCAAGCTTCTGGCTCAATTCATATCTGGCCTTTACGGTCTCAGCTTTCAGATGCTGGATGTCTTTCACCATGGAGTCTACGAGTTCCAGGAAGGATTGGATCAGTTCGCAGTTATCAACATCGGGGCATTCGTCCCATGCGGTGTAATCATCCCGGATCATTTGCCATCACCATCCTCTCCGGATGTCTGGATCCCATGGCGTTTTCGCATGGAGACGTGGCCATCAATAAAAACGTCATAGGCGTTGTGGATGATCCTGTCCATGATCGCTTCGGAAATCGGGCTCCCTTCCGCTGATGCGGGGTCGAGCCTGCCATACCATTCGTCCGTATGATACTGGGAACAGAAGATCATGGATCCCTTCTGGCTTTTGATCCGTGCTTCCACAACCTCAAGCAGGTTATAGGATTCCTGCTGTATCAACGGGCGGATGAGCCATTCATCAAGGATGAGAAGATCCACTTTCAGGTAAGAAGCAATGGTTTTCCGGAATTCACCGGTGCCCTTAGCGACATTCAGTTCTTCCAGAAGCTCAGGAAGGCGTACGTAACGTACTTTTTTAAATTTTCTGCAGGCAGCATTGCCAAGTGCACATGCAATGTACGTCTTGCCGCTGCCGCAGGCACCACTCAGGATGATATGCCGCCCGTCATCGATATACTTGCAGGTGGAGAAGCGTGTCAGCTGCGTCTTGTCCAGCTTACGGTCCGGATGGTATTCGATCTCTTCCATACAAGCATTTGGCGCTGAAAATCCGGCATCACGGATGCATTTGGCGAGCTTATTGGCCTGGCGGCGGTTCCACTCTGCATCGACCAGGAGAGCGATCCGCTCCTCGAAGCCGAGACTGCTGTAGGTATCAGGATCGCTCAGCTGGGACTCCAGTTCTTTGGCCATGGCTGAGAACCGCATCTGCTTGAGGGTATCAATCGTTGACTGGTTGATCATATGTTTGCACCCCCTTTCCGGAAAGCATCAGCGCCTCGTGTGATCCCATGGCGGGTGCCATTTTTCGGCACAGGTGCTTCAGCGGCTTGATTGAGGGGAATCCTATCCTGTCCGTTTTTGAGAATGGTGAGGATGCTCCTCAGCGCAGGTGTCGATGAAAAGGCTAATGCACGTTCACAGGCGGCATCCACACGGGCAAGGCCATATCTGTCTGCAGCCTTCATAAGGCTTACACAGTATTTATAGCCCTGCTCCGGCTCCTTCCCGGCTTCCAGGAATTGACGGATCACTGCGGAAACAGAGGAGCCTGCCGACTCAGCCCATGAGAGGAAAGCGTCTTTGTTGTAAGAGAGGTATCTGCGGTGTGCTTCCGGCATATGTCCCGGCACCATAACAGCATCGCGCTGGGCCTTTTTTAAGCGCACATGGGAAGCAACGCGTCCGCCACGGAAGAACACTTCCACGGTATCTCTTGTAGTGCGGATGTCTACGGTCTCGCCGATCAGATCAAAGGGCACCGAATAACGATTGAGGCCATCGGTGATCATATAGTCGTTGTGGATCTTCGCTGTGCTCCATGTAGCCAGCTCGTACGGTGCGGGAGGAAGCGGATGCATAAAACTGCGTTCTTCCTCTTCATATGCCGTGTGGCGGTTCCCTTTCCGGGTCTTGAAAGACTTATTGTTCAGAGCCTCAAGCTTCTCTTTTACGGTGGCATAAGCCTCTTCAAAAGAGAGGAAGTGATAATTCCTGATGGCGGCAAGGATCCAGGTCGTGGCAAACTTCACGGAACCCTCTGCATTTGGTTTGTCGTCAGGAGCCTTTGGCCGGGCCGGGACAATCGCCGTATCGTAATGATCGGCCATTTCCTGGTAGGCTCTGGGAATGACGGTTTCATAACGGGTATTCTTGGTTACTCCGGTCTTGAGGTTATCCGGCACAACCAAACGGGTTACGCCACCAAAGTACTCATAGGCATGGACATGGCAGAGGATAAAGTTCTCCGACTTCATATCCCGGCAGAGTTCCGCATATACAAGGCTGCTGCAAGACAATACTCCCACGAAGAGATAAGCCGGAGTGATTTCGCCGGTAACACTGTCGTGAATGTCAACGGTTGCACCAGCCCAGTCAACCTCGAAGGTCTCTCCAGGCTTTCGGGAAATACGCATGGTTGCCTTGCTGACTCTTGCCCATTTGCGGTAGAGGTCACCAAACTGTGTACTCATGTACGGCTGCTTCCCTGCGGCATAAGCCTGCTCGCAGTACTCTGTCCAAAGAAGTGTCATCGTAACGCCTTTCTTTGCAAGTTCCCTGTGAATCCACGGGAAGTCAATGGGCATACGGTTGGAATTCTTCTCTGCCCGGGCAGGGTACAGGAGTAACTCCAGGTCTGAGTTAGTAACATTTGCATCCAGAGGCCACTCGATCTTCAGCGCATTGGCTAAGTCGATTACTTCTTTGACAGTACTGCGGGAACTATGAACAGATGATGTGATCACCCGCTGTGAATACCCGAGATTATGAAGCCTCAGGATTTCTCGATAATCTACCATGATTATCGCCCTCCTTATAATAGTAGTCACACATTAGGTGTGCCACAATCATTATAAGGAGAACTTTAACGGCTGGTACAGCCAACCGGTAAGATGGTACAGAATTAGCGGCAGGGTGGTACAGTTAAACCGTGCAGTGTGTCACGAGCGACCGTTATTTACAACAAACGCATCAATTATTCTTGCAATACTTTCTTCATCTACAAATGCATCCCATGAACAGCACATCAGCTGATTACGGTCAAATCCGGAAACATATGGCATGTCATCACACCTCGAAAAAGATTTTTTCTCTGGTTTTATTATACTATATTTGAACCATAGATGCATGATTTCTGTGTACTTTATTCAGTTTTCAATGTGCAGTATAAATATCTATATTGAACACTCATAAGAGTGGCTCAATCTTAATTTGGATGAACATTCATCTTAGTTTTCGGACAGTCTCCCCCGGTATTTTTTGGTTATTCTACCGTCACAGATTTCGCCAGATTTCTCGGCTTATCCACATCGCAGCCCTTGCCGACAGCCACATAGTAGCTGAAAAGCTGCAACGGAATGATGGCGAGAGAATT
>OERC01000113.1_pt1 | contig 12283 bp, 13 predicted proteins | sample 1539911 | NCBI WGS metagenome assembly OERC01 (sample SAMEA3891875, study PRJEB23780) | metagenome | biome: terrestrial biome; feature: animal house; material: Caecal content | place: Italy | collected 2015-05-05 | reverse complement strand
ACGCAAACCGGCGCATACCGAAGTATGCGCCGGTTTGCTATTTTTACCCTCAATGTTTGAAGATCTGCCGTCAAAATAACTCCCAGCGGCTCGTCATTCGAAACGATTGTAGCGGTTTTTTCACGTTTTGAAAAGGGCAAAAACAAAACTAACGAAAAAATCGACAAAATTAAAGATTTTCGTAAGGCTGTTTGCCTTTACAGAACTTCGCAGGAAACCGGGGTATAACCCGCTTCGCGCACAGCGGCAAACAGCGTTTCATCGCTGACATCTTTCGAGAGCGTCACGGTTGCCTGTTTCTTTTCGAGGTCCACGGTTGCCGTTTCAACGCCGTCCACACCGGAGAGCGCTTGCTCCACGTGCATTTTGCAATGCGCGCACATCATGCCGTCCACTTTCAATACTTTTTGCATACTATAACTTCCTTTCTGTGATTCCGGCTGTTCGCCGGTAAGATTTTCAGTAATTTCAGGGGATTTTTCGGGTTTTGAAACCGTCTGCGGCGGCGCGGATTTCGGTTTGAAAAAGCGCAGGCGCAAGGCGTTGGTTACCACGCAAACGGAGCTTAAACTCATTGCCGCGGAACCAATCATCGGGCTTAACCGCAAGCCGAACGCCGGGTAAAACACGCCGGCGGCAACAGGAATGCCGAGCACATTATAAAAGAACGCCCAGAACAGGTTCATGTGGATATTGCGCACCACCGAGCGGCTGAGTTCGATTGCGGTGACAACGTCAAACAGCGAATCTTTCATCAGCACCACGTCGGCGGAGTCCACGGCGATGTCCGTTCCCGCGCCGATTGCAATCCCGATGTCGGCGCGCATAAGCGCGGGTGCGTCGTTGATTCCGTCGCCGACCATCGCGACTTTGTGCCCCTGTTCCTGCAGCGCGCGGATATGCGCTTCTTTTTCGGTCGGCAGGACGTCGGAAATGACGGTTTCAATCCCAACCTGTTTGCGGATTGCTTCGGCGGTCACGCGGTTGTCGCCCGTGAGCATGACAACGGAAATGCCCATTCCCCGAAGCTTACTGATTGCCGCACGGCTGTCATCACGCACGGTATCCGCCACGGCGATGATGCCGGCGAGTTTGCCGTCGCGCGCGAAAAGGAGCGGTGTTTTGCCGTCTTCTGAAAATGCCTGCATTTTATCGCGCGCCGGGCTGTTTTCAAGCAAAAGTCCGTTTTCCGCAAGGAATGCGGCGTTGCCGGCAAGGTAAGCGCGGCCGTTCACATTGGCACGAATGCCCCGCCCGCCGACGGCTTCAAAATCAGTTGTTTCCAAAAAGGCAAGCCCGTCGGCTTTCGCCTTTTCCACCACGGCAAGCGCCAGCGGATGTTCGCTGCCCGCTTCGGCGGAAGCTGCCTCCCGTAGGAACGCGGCTTCGTCGAGTGTATCATCTAACAGCAAAACATCGGTCACGCGCGGTGTGCCGTTGGTTACAGTCCCGGTTTTATCGACCACGACGGTATCGACCTTGTGTAAATTTTCGAGGCTTTCGGCGGATTTGATAAGAATACCCAACTCCGCCGCTTTACCCGTACCGACCATAATCGCGACCGGCGTGGCAAGGCCCAAAGCGCACGGGCAGGAAATCACCAGCACCGCAATCGCGTTGGAAAGCGCAAAGGAAAAACTTTGCCCGGCAACAAGCCACACGACCGCGGTAACAAGGGCAATCGCCATAACGACCGGCACAAACACGCCGCTGACTTTATCCGCCAAACGCGCAATCGGGGCTTTGGAGTTGCCCGCTTCGTCGACCAATTTGATAATTTGGGCAAGGGTTGTTTCTTCGCCGACTTTCGACGCGCGGAAGCGGAACGAACCGTTTAAGTTGATGGTCGCGGAAATCACTTCGTCGCCCGCGTTTTTCTCGACCGGCACGCTTTCGCCGGTAATGGCGGACTGGTCAACATAGCCCGTGCCGTCTATTAGTACGCCGTCGACCGGAATCCCCTCGCCCGGGCGAATCACGACGATATCCCCGGCGACGACCTGCTGCGCGGGAATGGTCTGTTCTTCGCCGCCGCGCACAACCACGGCAGTTTTCGGTGCAAGGTCTATGAGTTTATCGAGCGCGTCAGAGGTTTTTGCCTTGGACTTCGCTTCGAGATATTTCCCGACCGTGACCAAGGTTAAAATCATTGCCTCCGACTCGAAATAAAGCCCGTGGGACTGCGCGGCGGCGGCCAAGTCGCCGTGCCCGAAGCTGTAAGCGAGCTGGAACATCGTAAACACACCGTAAAGCATCGCGGCGCCGGAGCCGACCGCAACAAGCGAATCCATATTCGGGGCGCGGTGCCAAAGGGCTTTCAAGCCGGTGTCATAAAAATGCCGGTTGATAAGCAGTATCGGCAAAGTGATAAACAACTGTAACAGCGCGGAAATCAGCGCGTTTTGCGTGCCGAGCAAAAAGCCGGGCACAGGGAGATGTAACATATGCCCCATAGCGACATACATCAGCGGCACCAACAAAACGACAGAAGCAATTAAGCGACGCTTCATGCTTTCGCGCTCTTCTTCGGCGGCGGTTCGGCGCGCCTGCCAGGATTTGCGGAAGCTGTCGCCGTCGTCCTCTTTGGCGGGTGCTTTCGGCACGCTTGCGCCGTAGCCGATTTTTTCAACTGCGTCACAAATCGTCTTTTCCCCGACTTTGTTTTCGTCGTAGGAAACCGTCATTTGATTGGCAAGGAGGCTGACCTCGACCGACTGCACGCCGTCGAGCTTGCGCACACAGCGCTCGACGTTCGCTTGACACGCGGCGCAGGTCATCCCCGTCACATCATATTTTTCGGTTTTCATAAGTTCTCCTTCTTACTTTAATTTCTTAATGAGGTCAACGGCCTCTTCGACAATTTCCATATTGCCTTTTTTAATTTCTTCCGCCACACAGGTTTCCAAGTGGCTTTGCAGCAAAACATAACTGAAATTCTGAAGCGCGCTTTCCACCGCGGCGACCTGGGTTAAAATATCGCCGCAATAGCGGTTGTCTTCGAGCATTTTTTCAATCCCGCCGAGCTGACCTTTCATCCGCTTCAAGCGGTTTTGCAAGGCGCGCAATTCTTTTTCGCTTCGCGGGATATGTTTATGGCGGCAAGCGCAATGTTCTTCGTTACAATTCATTGTTTGCATATTTTTTTCGCTCATAGTAAAACCTCCAAATACCCCTTTGGGGTATCTTACGGCTGTATTATAATACCCCTACAGGGTATTTGTCAAGAGGGTTAAAAAGATTTTTTACAAAAAAGAAAACAGCAGACGGCGCCTGCTGTTTGTTTGCTTATTTTGACTTTTTGTGTTTTTGGGCTTTGGTCGGCTTTTCGGCATTTTTTGAAAGGCCTTGGGCGATCGTCGGGAAATCGTGCTTTGTGTCCGCGGTCGGCTGAATTTCATAAGTGCCGTATTTCCGAAGCATCTCATAAGACGTTTCCGGTTCGCCCGCAACGGACTGCACCGAAAGCTCAACGTTCGGTTCTTCTGTTTTTTTCTTCTTCAAAAAAATCCCTCCCCTGTTACGGTTTGCAGATTTTTTGCGGCTATACATAATAAAAAACGGCGCGTGGATTTTTCTTGAAAATTATGCTACAATATTTTTATTGTTGAAACGAGGAGAACCGCTTTGAAAAACACGGACAACACAAAAGAAATCTATGCCCGCTTACCCGAAACACTTTTGCCGTGGTACCGCGCCAATGCGCGCGATTTGCCGTGGCGTAAAGACCGCGAGCCTTATCACGTTTGGGTGTCGGAAATCATGCTCCAGCAAACGCGTGTGGAGGCGGTGCGCGGGTATTACGAGCGCTTTTTAGGTGCGCTTCCCGATATAAAATCGCTCGCTGAAATTCCCGAAGAGGCGCTTTTGAAGCTTTGGGAGGGGTTGGGCTATTATTCGCGCGCACGGAATTTGCAAAAGGCAGCAAAGTGTATTTTAGAAAACCACGGCGGTGTTTTCCCGAAAAGTTATGACGCGGTGCGCGCCCTGCCCGGGATAGGCGATTACACGGCGGGGGCGGTTTGCTCGATTTGTTATGAAATGCCGACACCGGCGGTGGACGGCAACGTTTTGCGCATCACCGCGCGCATGAGCGGGAACACGGCGCCCATTGACCTGCCTGAAACCAAAAAGGCGGTCGCAAATGCTTTAAAGGAAGTTTACCCGAAAGGGCATTGCGGCGATTTCACACAAAGCCTTATGGAGCTCGGCGCGTGCGTTTGCACACCGAAAAGCCCGAAATGTGACGAATGTCCCGCAAAGGATTTTTGCTTTGCGAAAGCGAACGGCTGCGCGGACAAGTTACCCGTCAAACTTCCGAAGCGCGAAAAACGCGTGGAACCGCGCACGGTGTTTCTTTTGGAATGTGACGGCGCGTTTGCCGTTTGCAAGCGGGAAAGCAAAGGGTTGCTCGCGGGTCTTTGGCAGCTGCCGAACACGGACGGGGCGCTTTCTCCCGAAGCCGCGCTCGAAACCGTGTCGGGCTTTGGTGCAGAACCCATTGAGCTTTTAAAGGAGACGCACAAGGTACACATTTTCACGCACATTCGCTGGGAAATGGTCGGGTATCATATTCTCTGCAAAGAAAAATGCGACCGCTTTTTGTGGGCGACGCCAAAAGAACTCCAAAGCACCTATGCCCTGCCGACGGCGTTCCGGATTTTTTTAGATGAAGAGTAAACTATATATAATAAACAACCCCCGAACGATCCGTTTTGACCGTTCGGGGGATTTTTGTAGTTTTTTAGAGGTTATCGCCTGTTTTTAAATTTTCTATATCGCACTACAAATGTGATAAGTACAGCAATATACAGAACAATAATCCCACAATATAGGGCAGTTATAATATAGCTGTCATATATATCTCCATTCATAAGCAATATAAGCAAATTCAGCAGCACAAGTGCTGCAAACGGCAAATACCGGTGTTTGAATATGCGCAGCAGCATTTGCGCTCGGGAATCATCGTCGCAAAAGATTTCTTCCGTTCCCTGCATGGCGGACGCTGGTTTTCTGAAATAACTGTATTGTGCGTAATCCTGTATATATTCCCAACCGCAGTCTTCAAACATTTGCAGGTATTCCGCTTTATCCATGTCGGTCTGCGGGTTATAGTCGAGCTGATAGATGACATCTTCCGGCGCGCAGGCTTCAAAGGTGTAGAGATTAAGCCCGGATATGCGGCGCAGTTTCCAGCCGGCATTGTGCATTTTACGAAGATATGCCTGTTCTTTTTCATAAGCAAAAATCGAAAAAGTTTTCCAAACCTTTTTGGTTTTCATTTACATTGCCTCCTTTGCGACCCGATACAAGCGTTCTATGCGGTTGAGCTCCAGCTGCAGCACCTCAAGCCCCAAGTCGGTAATTTGATAAATCTTTCGCTTTTCTTCTTCCCGAACGAACCGAATCAACCCATCTTTTTCCATTTTGGAAAGACTGCCGTACATCGTTCCGGGTGCGAGGCGTATCGCGCCGTCCGTCAGTTTTTCAACCGTTTGAACGATGCCGTAGCCGTGATTGGGCTGTTTTAAGCACAGCAAAATGTAAAACGCCGTTTCCGTCATAGGCACATAAACTTTTTTAATATGCTGATCCAAAGTCCGCTTCCTCCGTTAAGTCTCACTGCGATATATCGTACTGCTATATATAATATATCGTACTTCGATATATTTGTCAATAAAATTCTATATAATTTTTTTGTAGTATACATGGTGAACAGCCGCAAGGGCTTCTTTAAGGGATTGTTTTATTCCTTCCTTTTCTATAAAATACGGGCGGCCGAAATCGACCGCCCGAGGGTTTTGCTATTTTTTTGAGATTACAGGTAGAAAGCGAGCGCGAGAAAGGCTCTGCCCTTAATTTTCTTCGCTTGCCGGCGCGGCGTACTGCGCGCTATATTGCGTATTGTAAGCCTGCTCCAGCCAATACAAAGGTTTTGCCGTTTCCGCGTCACATCGGTACCACTTTTCGCCGAGGATTAAGTAGTCGTGCTGCACGCCGACGTCTAAACTGCTGCCGTCTGAAAAGCGCACGCAAAATTGATGCAGGCGACCGCCGGAAACGCCGTCAGGCGGATTGCGCATCTCGAGCGGAAAAACCCGTATATTTTGCAGTCCGTTTTTAAAGACTTCAGTATCAATTTCCGTCATCTCTATATACGGTTCGTTTGTCCACTTCGCGTAAAGCTCGACCGTGCAGCCTTGAAAATCATATGCTTCTATGGGCGACGGCAGGCTTTTTAAATAAACGCCCACGCCACCCGCGGCAAGTCCCACCGAAAAAAGCAGAAACACTAACACAATGTAAATTTGTTTTTTAGGGTTAACGCACATTACCTTCCCCCCAGTCATGTAGACCAATAACGGCAAGTTGCTTGTATCAGAAGACAGGTTAAACCAACATCTGTGCGAGAGTATTGATATCCAGAGCTAGTCACAGTTCCTCCACAAAATCCTACTTCCGGATCCATAACTGTTATGGTCCCTTTAATAATATCTACACCGCTAATTACGCAGGCGTGTCCATTCCCGTTAGACACCCTAAAAGTTCCAAATATCGGATAATCCGCCCGAATATTCCGGCTAATGACACCACCTGATGGGGCTTGAGCTTTGTACGAATAAAGTAAAAGATAGTAGTCCCAGCGAAGTATTCCCACTTCATCACCAAAAGGCAAGCTCCGATTAAAATTCGTTTCCCCGTAATGCTTCTTTGCGACATCAATCGCTGTATGGTTCGTTCCTTTTTTATAATTCACAATACAAGCAATAGATGCAGCCCAACAAATTTGCGAATTGGAAACTGTCATTTGTGAAACAAAACTTACAGGACAAGAATAGTACGTTTGCACACGCGTCATAGCAGGAGGCGTATACGCTAAATCGGTGGAGGTACTGATTTCTGTCAACTGTATATGCCCATCCGGTAGAGGATTAGCTTCCGGTTGCAAAACAGAGCGCCCCTCTACCACCAAACTGTTTTGCTTCAAAAGATGATATGCGTTACCATCGTACAGATAACAGTTCGCATAATCATAAATCAAAGCAAACGCCGTGTTTTCAGTCAGAACTGCATTGACTTCGTCCACAAGCAATGCCGTAATTTGGAACGTTGTAGTCTGCCCATCCTCTAAAGGCACAGCCCACGCAACCAATGCACCATTTTCCTTTAACGGATAAAGCACATTATTTGGGATAAAACCATCTGCTGTATACACATATGTACATACCGGTTCTGCTATGGAAAGCTCCTCGAAATCAACATCCGAAAGGCCTATATCCTGCTTGATTTGTTCTATATTTTGTAACGCTGACACAATTTTTTCCGTGTCCGGCTGAACTTGAACAGCTGATACACTGAACATCATTGTCGTAAAAAGTGTAAGACTCAATATCCAACTTATTATAAATTTACTTTTTTTATTCATGATACCCTCCTATTCTTTTGCCAAAATTATGGCAAAGTTATCTTAGCACCTAAACAATTCATATATTTTCTTTAGCTTTTTAGTCCATTGGAATCACCTCATCTCTTTTTGACTTGACAAATAGACAAAAAGGGCAGCCGAAACCGACTGCCCGAAATCCATTTGCCAAAACACCTGCCGCAATCGGTGCTATGCACTATATTACAATAGAATTATAGCATGATGCTTTATATGATTCTATTGGAAAAAGCGCTAAAAAATAAATATAGCTGTTGTAAGCTTTGCCTATTGTCTATTGGGCGCTTCCCCCTGCTTTTCGGAACGGAAAAGAATGTAAATTATTACTTTTTTGTGAACTTTACAAAAAGGGGTTGATTTTTTCTAAATTATGGCTAAAATATATATTAGCACTCAAAGAGAACGAGTGCTAAAACAATGTAACTAATTCTTTCAGGAGGAATTCATATGACAATCAAACCACTTGCAGACAGAGTTGTGCTCAAGGCTGTGGAGGTTGAAGAAACCACAAAGGGCGGCATCATTTTGGCGGCTTCCGCACAGGAAAAGCCCCAGGTTGCTGAAGTTGTGGCTGTCGGCCCCGGCGGCGTTGTGGACGGCAAAGAGGTCACCATGTATGTGAAACCCGGCGACAAAGTTATTACAAGCAAATATTCCGGCACAGAAGTCAAAATGGACGACGTTGAATACACCATCGTCCGTCAGGCAGACATTCTTGCCGTTGTGGAATAATTTTCGGGAGGTAATTTGAAATGGCAAAACAGATTATTTACGGCGAAGAAGCGCGCAAAGCGCTGCAGGCCGGTATTGACAAATTGAGCGACACCGTTAAAATCACGCTCGGCCCCAAAGGCAGAAACGTGGTTCTCGATAAGAAATACGGCGCACCGTTGATTACCAACGACGGTGTTACGATTGCAAAAGAAGTGGAATTGGAAGACGCTTTCGAAAACATGGGCGCACAGCTCGTGAAAGAAGTCGCCACCAAAACAAACGATGTTGCCGGCGACGGCACCACGACCGCTACCCTGCTTGCACAGGCGCTTGTGCGCGAAGGCATGAAGAACGTTGCGGCGGGCGCAAACCCGATGGTCGTGAAAAAAGGCATGCAAATGGCAGTTGACGCAGTTGTCGAAGCACTCAAAGCCGAAGCAAAACCGGTTAAGACCGCTGACGACATTGCAAGAATCGCTACCATTTCCGCGGCGGACGAATTCATCGGCAAGCTGATTGCGGACGCGATGGAAAAGGTCACGGCAGACGGCGTTATCACCATTGAAGAGTCCAAGACCTCTGAAACTTACAGCGACGTCGTGGAAGGCATGCAGTTTGACCGCGGCTACATTTCCCCGTACATGGTCACCGATACCGACAAAATGGAAGCGGTCATTGACGACGCTTACATTTTGATTACCGACAAGAAGATTTCCAACATTCAGGAAGTCCTGCCGCTGCTTGAAAAAATCGTTCAGGCAGGTCAGAAGCTTGTCATCATCGCCGAAGACGTGGAAGGCGAAGCTCTTTCCACCATTTTGGTCAACAAACTGCGTGGCACCTTCACCTGCGTTTGCGTGAAAGCACCGGGCTTCGGTGACAGAAGAAAAGAAATGCTGCAGGATATCGCTATTTTGACCGGCGGCGAAGTCATCACCTCCGACCTCGGCCTGGAGCTGAAAGACGCTGACATTCCGCAGCTTGGTCGTGCAAAACAGGTCAAGGTCACCAAAGAGAACACCACGATTGTGGACGGTGCCGGTGACAGCGAAGCGATTAAAGGCAGAGTTGCACAAATCAGAAGCCAGATTGAAACCACGACTTCCGAATTTGACCGCGAGAAATTGCAGGAAAGACTTGCAAAACTCGCCGGCGGCGTAGCGGTTATCCGCGTTGGTGCGGCGACCGAAACTGAAATGAAAGAAAAGAAGCTGCGCATTGAGGACGCGCTTGCAGCGACCAAGGCGGCTGTGGAAGAAGGCTCCGTCGCAGGCGGCGGCGTAGCACTCCTTCAGACCATTCCGGCTGTTCAGAAACTTCTGGAATCCACCGAAGACGCTGACTTAAAGACCGGTATTCGCATTGTACTCAAAGCCATTGAAGCGCCGGTTCGCCAGATTGCGAAGAACGCGGGTCTTGAAGGCTCTGTCATTGTCAACGAGATTCTCAACGCGAACAAATCCGGCTACGGCTTCGATTTCGCAAGCGAAAAATATGTCGATATGTTTGAAGCCGGCATTCTCGACCCCGCAAAGGTTACTCGTTCCGCTTTGCAGAACGCGGCTTCCGTTGCAGCGATGGTGCTGACCACGGAATCCTTGGTAACCGATATCCCCGACCCCAAGGCTGACGCGGCGGCTGCTGCGGCAATGGCACAGGCCGGCGGCGGTATGTATTAATTCCCTGAAAGCATAAATAAACCCCTGAGCGTGTAACACGCTCAGGGGTTTTCTTTGTTTATTTAAGCGCGATTTCAAACCGGCAGATCAACTCTTTGAGTTTTAATTTATTCGCAAACTGCTGGTGATAGGTCACAGATTTTGCTTTGCCCTGTTCTTTGAGCGTTTGCAGCTGCGTTTCGGTATTTTCGTACTCCGCAAGCAGGCGGTCATACATATCTTCAAGCTTTCCGAGTTTTTCTGTTACGGCTTCGGCGTCCGTATTTTCCGTGAGGACATAAGCCTCGTTTTCTTTTCTTGTCAGTCGCATTTCTATCCCTCAAAGCTCAAATGAAAACGGCAGCAATTCGCCGAGCGTGTGGATTTCACAGTCGCCGGTATCGTCGCCGAAAATGACGCGAAATTCGGGTGCACAAAATTCGGACAGCGCCTGCCGGCAAACGCCGCACGGCGTGCAGAAATGCTTGTAAACGCCGTTTTTGTCCCGCCCGACGACGGCTATGGCGTCAAAATCTGTTTCGCCCTCGCTCACCGCTTTAAACAGCGCGACGCGTTCGGCGCACACCGTCGGCGAAAAGCTCTTGTTTTCAATATTACAGCCGAGATACACTTTTCCCGCTTTTGTGAGCAGTGCCGCGCCCACCGTAAAGCCGGAATACGGCGCGTAAGCGTGTTTTTGCGCGTCCAGCGCGCAGACAACCAATTCCTGCGGCGTCATAAGAAGCGCCTCCCTTATGTCTTTTTTTATCATCATACAAAAAACGCTTCCAAAAATCAACTCCCGCTTCGTTCTTTTCGGGAAAAAATCGCAATATGCATAGAACAAAACCATCTTTTCGGAGGCGTGATTATGGATACTTTACGCTTTGGCAGCCGCGGGGCGCAAGTGGAATATTTACAGTTAGCGTTACAGCGTGCGGGTTATCGGGATTTAGCGTTGGACGGCATTTTCGGGGCGCGCACCGGTGACGCGGTTCGTGATTTTCAGCAAAGGAACGGTCTTTTCCCGGACGGCGTGGTCGGGCGGCTTACCTGGAACCGCTTGATGCCGTATTTAAAAGGCTACACCACCTACACCGTGCGGCGCGGCGACACGTTTTATAATATCGCGCAGAAATTCGGCACGGATTTGCGCCGGATTTTGACGGCAAACCCGACTATTAACCCGCAAAACCTGCAATTCGGGTCGGTTGTTTATGTGCCGTATGATTTCGCGCTGGTGCCCACCAACGTGCAATATTCTTACATTTTGCTCACGCTTCTTACAGAGGGGCTCGCCGTGCGGTATCCGTTTTTGAAAACCGGCAGTTTCGGGCAGAGCGTCATGGGCAAAAATCTTGTTTATATCCGCATTGGGACCGGCGCGAAAGAGGTCTTTTACAACGCCGCGCACCACGCCAACGAATGGCTGACAACGCCCGTCCTGCTCAAATTCACCGAAGACTATGCCGACGCATTTTCACAAGGCGGCAGTATCGGCGGGACGCCGGCAAACACCCTTTTTCGCAATTACAGCTTGTATTTGGCGCCCATGGTGGACCCCGACGGCGTGGACCTTGTGACAGGCGTGCTTTCTTCGGGCGGGTATTATAACCAGGCGGTGCGCATTTCAGAGCAGTACCCGCAGGTTTCTTTCCCGAGTGGCTGGAAAGCGAATATTGCGGGTGTGGATTTGAATTTGCAGTACCCGGCGAACTGGGACGAAGCCAAACGCATTAAGTTTGAGCAGGGCTTTACTTCCCCCGCTCCGCGCGATTTCGTCGGCAAAGCGCCGTTGGTCGCGCCCGAAAGCTATGCGGTTTACCGTTTCACAAAATCGCACAATTTCCTGCTGACGCTTTCTTACCACAGTCAAGGGAAACTCATCTATTGGAAATATCTTGACTACGAGCCGGCGCGCTCGCGGGAGATTGCCGACTATTTCGGCGAAGTGAGCGGCTATTCCGTTGAGGAAACGCCTTATGCTTCCGGCTTTGCGGGCTACAAAGACTGGTTTATTGAAACCTATAACCGCCCCGGCTACACGATTGAGGTGGGTTTAGGGCAAAGCCCTCTGCCGGTTTCGCAGTTCCCGGAAATTTATCGCGCAAATCTCGGGATTCTTGTCGGCGGGATGACAAAGATTTAAACACAAAAAAGGCACGGTATCTCAAAAAAGATACCGTGCCTTTGTTTTCAGAAAAGCATTACAGCAGTTTTGCCGCCGCCTTGTCAAGGTAGACAACCACGTTCGGGTGGAACTGCAAAATAGAAGCCGGGCAAACCGGAGTGACCTCGCCTTTAATCATTGCCGCCATGGCGTCGGCTTTCGCGGAGCCTGTGGCAATCATGACGATTTTTTTTGCTTTCATAATCGAGCCGATGCCCATGGTCAGCGCGTAATGCGGCATCGGGTTTTCGTCGAAATATTTGGAGTTTGCGTCAATCGTGCTTTCGGTCAGTTTGACTT
>OERC01000105.1_pt1 | contig 12784 bp, 17 predicted proteins | sample 1539911 | NCBI WGS metagenome assembly OERC01 (sample SAMEA3891875, study PRJEB23780) | metagenome | biome: terrestrial biome; feature: animal house; material: Caecal content | place: Italy | collected 2015-05-05 | reverse complement strand
GCTTTGAGGTCTTAATGGATAGGGCAACAACTTTCTCGTTTACTTCATCTTGCATTTACCGTCCTCCTTTCGATGATTTTTAGGGTGGTACGCCGCTTTGCGGCATAAAAATAGGGCGTCCGTTCTTCACGTCGCCCCGCTTAAATCCGTACCCGCAGCCCGTTCAAGTCCTCGGCGCGGACACCCACAAGATACCAATTCTCCCCGCACTCAATGCGGGTCGGTTTCCATTTGCCGCCCGCGAACACCTCCATGCACTCGCCGCAATGCAAGCCGCCGTAGTAGTCGGCAAGGTCAAAGCGAATGTCGTAACGGTCGGTCAGCTCGTCAAATACCAATGCTCCGGTTCTCTGTGCCATAGAAAAATCCTCCTTATGTTTGTTTTACAGGCTTTCGCCCTCGTTGCAAGAATAATAGTCCGGGTCGCCAAACCGGGGCTTTCGCGGAGCCAGTGCGCCGCTTGCCATGTCATGGGCGACAAGGGAAGTGTAATAGTTGCCGATAGTGGACGGGGCGTTGAACAGCACCGCCCGTAAATACTGCTTGATGTTGCGGATTTTGGTTGTGTTCTCCCGCATACAGTCAAGCACAAAGCGGATATGCTCGCCGTCCAGTTTCATAAACTTTGACTTCACAAGCTCTGCCGGGTAGTCGTCCCCGGCGATACGGATTGTCCTGCGCCTTGTGCAGACGGTTTCAAGGATAAGGTCAACGATTTCGTCTATCCGGTCATGGTCGTAGGGCATATCCTGTTTGAGAATGTCATAGCAGATGTTGTCTTTTACGATTTCCTCATATACCCGGTATGCGTCATCCGGTTCCTTTCGTTTCCGTTCCGGCGGCGCAGCCGCTTGTCCCTCTAAGGGAGAGGGGTCAGGGGAAAGGATAGGAATGGAATGGGTACTTTGTTCATCAGTAATTATTTTTTCTTTTTTTGGTAAGTCAGTTCTTTGTATATCTTTATTTAATTGCATTGGATTTCCCGATACCGGGTTTTCCGACGTTGGATTATCCGATGTTGGATTTTCCAACACCGGGTTTTCCAATCCCGGCTGTTCTTCCTCCGCTGCCTCTGGCCGGGGCTGCGGCTGTTCGTAGATGGTATAAACCATGTCGGCCATCTTGCCCTTGCCGTCCCGGTTCTGCTGGCGGGTGATATACCCGGCCTTTTCCAGTTCCCACACCGCCGTCCGTATGGCGTCGATGCTTTCCCGGTTGATAAGGGACAAGCCTTTCAGCGTATAGTCCCAATCTTCCGGCAGGGACAGCATTTGCGAAAGCAGGCCCTTGGCTTTCAGGGACAGGTCTTTATTCCGCAGGTGGTGGTTGGACATCACCGTGTAGCCCCGGTTTTTCTCCACACGAAAAACTGCCATCTCGTCGTCAACTCCTTTCACTTGGAATAGAACCGCGTCATAGGCGGTGAGCTTGCCCGGCTGGTAGGGACACTCTGCATACACGCAAAACTGGTATTTCCAGTCGGGACGGTAGAAACGGCAGTCGCCGCAATCCTCCGGCGCTCCGGCGTCGCCGCTGTCGTAGTGGTCGAAACCGGGCTTGCCTTGCATGAGGCTTTCAAAGGCGCGGTCGCTGCCGGATGTAAAATACATGGCGTCGCCTCCTTTCTGTTTTTTGGCATAAGAAAAGCCGCAGACTTTTTCAAAATCTGCGGCTTGGCCTATGAGAAAAGGACACCACTTGCACGATGCCCTTTCTCGTCAACTATTTAATTTTTTGTGTTCCCACACTCCATATCAATGACTACCGAAACGGTGATATAGTCCTCAATACGCTTATTACGGAATTTATCACCCTCTGCGTCAAACACCACATGACGGGAAAAGTGCCTAAATCTAAGGATTTCTACAAGGTTTCTCTTTGTAGCAACACTATTGTCTCCACATGGCTTGAGAGGACAGAATGAATGTCATTTGAGTACGTCCGTTCTCGGAAACATATCCACTTCGCTTTTGGCACTATCGGTATACGGGAACATATCCAATCTCTCTCTGGAATGTATACCATACTTTTAAAAGGCAGAATAGCATTTTAACTTATGCTACCCTACCTATAACTAAACATTTACAGTTGCATGTGGCCTATTGTTTTTAGCCGTTAAATATTTTATAACTATTAAATAGCGATACAAATTGTTCGAAACTAATATTGTTTATATCATATATTCTCGCATGTTTTAAAGCTTTATTAAATTGATTTTTTGTAAACAGTTTTTCATACTCTTTGTTAACCCATTTCATTACAAAAGTTTCATATTTTTTTCTCTCTTTAAATGCCATTTTTGCTGGCTTTCTTTTTAATACAATTAATGCGCTATCCACTTTAGGTTTTGGATGGAAATAATACCTAGGAATTTTTGCTAATATAGAAATATCTACCTCTGCCATTAACAGCAATGCTAGTGATCTGTTTGTATCTAATAACCTTTTAGCAAAACCATATTCCACTATTAAATAACTTATTGTGGCTGAACTTTCAAAAACAATTTTTCGAATTATATTTGTGCTTATGTTGTAAGGTATGCTGCCAAATATTTTATATGGATTGTGGCTAGGAAATGTAAATTTCAGTATATCATCATTTACTATTTGATAGTTAGGATAATTTAAGAGCTTATTACGAGTTACCTCACATAATTTAGAATCAATTTCTATCGCCGTAACAAAATTACATCTCTTTACCAATTCAGCAGTAAAATGACCTTTCCCTGCACCTATTTCAAAGATGTTATCTTTTTCATCTAAACTTATGCAATTCATTATTTTTTCTATGTGATATTTTGAAGTAATAAAATTTTGACTATCTTTTATATTTACTTTGTTCATTATAACCTCTCCTTAACAATAGCAAGCACTGCACCAGCTGCTGCGATAATTAAATCAGCACCAATCATTATCTTCTTCCTATCATGACGATCCACTAGCACACCAATTGCAGGTCCAAAGACCGCATAGGGTAAAAAACCTACTAGTGAAGCCATAGACAAGACCATCGCAGATCCAGTTTTTTCTGTAAGGTAAAAAATAATCGCCATTTGCAGGATGGCACTAGTGATTAATGATACTGCTTGCCCTGCCCATATTGTATAAAACTTAAGTTTCCAATTGTTGTATTTTTCCATTTATATTATCTCCTGCATATTATTTTGCTTGAATTTCTATTTTGAATAGCATTCTAGGCAATAAAAAATGCAGGCCTAAATCCACAATGTGGCTTTTGGTCTGCATACATACAATTTGGAAACATTCATATTAAAGACATAGTTAAATAAAGGTATAGTTTAATAACCTATATCCTCACCGTAACTAATGAATGCTCAATATCGTATAAATAAGCACAACAAAAAAGCCTATCATCGGGGATAGATTCTGCTTTTTTTATTGCCAGCTTATCTTAAACGCATTGAGGCTGTCATAGTTTCGGTTCCTCCTAAATTCTTATTTGGATCATCATATATTTTAACACAATAAGTCATTTTAAGCAACTTTTAAATTAAAAAATCCATTAAAAACCGCCAAATGGTGTTAGCCCTTAATTGGCGGTTAATATTCTATATCTCTTCGTCAATCTCAATCCCAGACTTGAATTCAACGGTGAGCTTAGCTTCATATATCGTTACTTTTTCAATAAGCCGCCTTACCAACTGCTCATCATATTCCTCCAGTTCACGTGACTGTTTATTCAAGAAATCAGTCATTTCAGCGATTCGTTGCCTTTTCCCTTCTCGATCTGCATTCTCTACAAGTGCATTTTGCTTTAACTCCCGAAGTCGATAAATTTCATCAGCCACATCTTCATAGTCATTTTTTGATTTTGCTTGTATAAGGAGCTGTTGTTGTAACTCTTCCAATCTTCTATCAATATCATCGGTGGTATTATCATTTTCTTCATTGAGGACGGTAGCTATGTTTTTCTGTAACGTTGAGAGGAAGGGCTCTTTGTTAGTCAAAAGTTCGTTAATAGCCTTAACCACTGCTGCCTGTAATGTTTCCTCATTTATGGTAGGTGCCGTACATTCAGAGCCTTTTTCCTCTAAACGACTAACACATCTCCAAACAATAGACTTGTAAGATAAGCTTTCCATCTACACGCTGGCTCGCAAGGAAACCAACCTGCCCTGTGGTTGCAAAAAGCTCGTTTAAACGTTTGAAAGAACGTCCCTGTCTATCGGCAATCCAATAATATCCGAAATCACCGAAGGCAATAGTTTTAGCTCCAGCTTCAATAATAGGAGCATAAGCAGAAGTGTAAACCGGACGATTCAGCAACGTATCTGGAGTACCTGCTGTTAAAGAAGGCTGCCACAGATATTGACCTTGACCGTCTTTCAGTTTACGGATTGCTTTTACTGTTGGCATATACAGACGTGTTTGATGCAATGGATAACCTCATCACTTACCGGATAGATTCAGTTCGTAAGCAAGCACCATTAAAATTATTAATCCAGATTTGAATATCAGTAAATTATGACCTCTCAACAGAGGTTACAGTGTTTTAATAAAATCCTCCAAAAGCCTTGAAAATAAAGGATTTATCGCAATGTGTTCGCCTTATCTCTTTATACGGTTACACACAAGTTTACTCTTTCCCTCCTTGCTCATAAGGGCAAATACAAGGGCAAGAAAATCTCATAACAAGATATAACAGAGTGTGGCAATCGGGAAACTGTGATGTATGTGCGAATATATAATTTTGGAGGATTACAAAATGAAACAGTACATCTACAACGAGCAAAACGGTCTTTGGTATGAGCTATGGGGCGATTATTATATCCCCTGCTTGGAACTACCAACCGAAAAAGAAGAACGGCACATCGGCGTATGGGGGCAGCGGCATTTGCGGTATATCCGTGAGCATAAAAAGGCGCTTTATACCAGCCTTTTGACAAGCGGCAGGCTGCATTCCTACCTTGCCGATGTTGAGGAACAGGCGCAGGAGCTGTTTGACCGTCTTATGAAGCAGCGGGCAGAGCGTGAGGGCATTACCGAAACGCTGAAAACCGACAATCAAATGGAGTGGGTGCAGAGAATGAACGCCCTCCGGTTGGCGGTTACGGAAACCGTCAATGCCGAGGTGATCTTCGTATGAGAAAGAAGAAATACCACCTTTATTTGACGGCAGAAGAAAGACGGTATGTTTTTAACGCCCTGCTTGCGTACCGCAATAAGCTGCTGGCGCAGGGCAGATATACAGACCTTATAGACGAGGTAATGATAAAGCTGCAAAAATGAGCCTGTAACGCTTTCAGACGCAAAAACGAGGGGTAAGGGTACAAACACTTTGCCCCTCAAAGTTTAGGCTCTGGAAACGGCTTAAAATCACGCCTTTTTGACCTCTAAATGTCTACACGGCGGAATAGATGATTCGACCTGAATTGTTGATAGCGCACCCCATTTTTTCTCGAATAGAGGTTGAAAATCAGCGGGATTTGTGATAAAATTTATATGTATATTTATGTTCAGAAAGGGGCTTGACAAAAATGGCGGCAGGAAGCACACTGGTAGCAAGCAAGCACAGCATAACTGCGCCCTTTTTCCTTGTCAAGAGTACAATCGCATATTTTTCAAAGGCGTATTCCGCCCGTTTTTATACGGATGGGGTACGCCTTTTTGTGTTGCCTGATAAACAGTACAATTTTTTTCTCATAGAATTTACCGCTTAGTCAATCAAAAAAGCAGGAGGTGAATTATATTGCAAGAAAAAGGGATCCCGGAAAGGCGTACAGCATTTCTGGAAACCTGCTTTGATACTTTTTGTGAAAACGGATTGGAAAACACGAGTTTGAAAATGCTTGCAGATGCTTGTGGGGTTACCAATGGGAGCTTACTTTATTATTTTGAAAGTAAGGATAATCTTGTAATCGAAGCCACTGCCCACTGTATGGCAAAGGTGGAAGACGACTTTATGGCACAGGCCCCCACCAGTTTTGCTGACATCGAACGATTTTTGCGGGAAATGCCTTATCTCACTGCAAAACTCCACGGAGCAAAATACCGCTTTATGTATCAGGTGTATGCAAGCCCAAAGTACCGGGAATACGGCAAGGAATTTTTCAAAGGTGTTAATATCAGGTATCACAATTATGCCGAACTGCTTTCCGGCAAACTGGGGATGCCCACAGATTTTATCCAGGGCATGACCTATCTGTTTGTCCGTGCCTGTGTTCATTATGCGCTGTTTGAGGACGAGGACTATCTACAGTTACAGTTAAATGCAATTCGTACTTCCCTGCGGGCATTTATTGCCATGAAAACAGGGAGTGAAAATTGGAAAGCAGGTGGTGCCCATGAGTAAAATCAATCGCTATGAATATGAGGGGAAGGTGATAGAGATTCCTTTGCGATGGGACGAACACTCTAAAAAAGAAATCGAGGATTACAGTTTGTTTATAGAACAATCCCCGATCTACACCCCAGAGGGACGTCCTATTCTTCTGACCATTGAGGATGCCTGTCCTCACGCCGTCATGGTAGATGATGATCCCGCAAGTATTGACTGCGGTTCCTGTATCTACTTCCGGCAGCCAGCCGAATCCATTTTGGGCGTCTGCCATAATGAAAAAATGCGCTCCGGTTCGGGAAATGAACATGAGTGCAAGTACGAGGAGGAAACATTATGAAAAAACGATTATTTGCGGCTTTTGTCAGTCTGTGCATAATCATGTCCATGTTGCCAACGATGGTGTTCGCCGAAGGCGTACAGGATAGCGGCATTGTCACAAGCGAAAGCGGTCTGTGTGAACACCACACCCAGCATGACGAAAGCTGCGGTTATACCGAGGGGACGGCGGAAATTCCCTGTTCCCATGAACACAACGAGAATTGTGGCGGGCTGACCGACCCGGAAGCCTGCAATCACACCCACGACAAAGCCTGCGACTTTGTTCCCGCCACAGAGGGAACGCCCTGCACCTTTGTTTGTGAAGTCTGCAACGCACAGGACAGCGGGAACCCGGCAACTCCGTCCGACGCACAGCCGGAAGAATGTACCTGTGAAACCCTCTGCACCGGGGAAGAAATCAATGGGGATTGCCCTGTCTGCTCTGCGGAGGGTGCCGAGCTGGATAAGGTTTGCGTCGGTGCAGCTCCTATGCTGCCCGTCACGGTGCTGGCGGCAGGAGAGCACGACAGTCACAGCAACAACTGGATGGAGTTTACGGCTGGCACCACCACCCTATCCGGCGGCAGCTACTACCTGTCCGGCGATGTAGAGTACTCCGGCACCGAGTCCATCACCGTCAGCGGCGAGGTGATCCTCTGCCTCAACGACCATAAGCTGGATCTGAAGGGGCGGCGCATTTCCGTGGGCAGCGGCGCAAGTTTTACCCTGTGCGACTGCTCCACCGGCGGCGTCCTCACCGGCGGTTCTGATTCTGCCAGAAATGGCGGCGGGGTGTATGTGGCCGGCGGCGGCACCTTTACAATGACCGGCGGCAGCATTGCCGGCAATACCGCCGCTGCCGGCGGCGGGGTGTATGTGGACGAAGGCGGCACCTTCACTATGGCGGGCGGCAGCATCAACAACAACAAGGCCACCTCAGGTGGAGGTGGAGGGGTGATGGTTAACTTAGGCACCTTTACCCTGTCCGGCGGCTCCATTACCGGCAATGCCACTAACGACGAAACTTACGGTTCCGGCGGCGGGGTGTGTCTATACGGCACCTTTTATCTGTCCGGTGATTCCATTATTCAAAACAATACGAAGGCTGGTAGCACTGATAACCTGTATTTAGGATGGCAAACAATCAACATCACCGGACCGCTGGGCGAAAACGCGCACATTGGCGTAACCGCAGAAAATGTCCCCCGCAGTTTCATCAGCGGGTGGAGCAACAATATGGTGGGCGAAAACCCGGCGGACTACTTCTCCTCCGACGGTGACGCCTGTGGCATTGGTCTGAACGCCAACGGGGATGTGGTGCTGGGCAGCCTGTGCACCACCATAACCCTGAACCCGAACGGCGGTGCCCTCCCGGAATATTCTCTCGTGGCGGGGGCAGCCCTGCCCATTCCCACCAAAACCGGCTATACCTTCGCCGGATGGTATGAGAACCAAGAGTTCAGCGGTGACCCGGTGACGGACGTTCCCACTGACAGTACCAAGAATCTGAACTTCTATGCCAAGTGGACGGCCAACACCTACACCGTAATCTTTGATGCCAACGGCGGCAGCGTAAACCCAACCAGCGCCGTGACTGTGGCTGGAAAACGGACAAGCCTGCCTACTCCGACCTACGATGGCTATGACTTCATCGGCTGGTACACGCAGAAAGACGGCGGAGAAAAAGTTACTACCGACACGGTCTTTGCCATGGACAGTACCATTTATGCCCATTGGTCGAACATTCCTGTTACCAGTTTGGAGCTGAACAAGGGCACCCTGACTTTACAGGAAAAAGACAGCGATACCCTGACCGTTACCGTAAAGCCTGCGGATGCCACCAATCAAGATGTAACTTGGGAAAGCAGCAACACCAGCATTGCCACGGTAAGTGAAGATGGAACAGTGACTGCCATAAGCGCAGGCAACGCCACGATTACCGCCACAGCTGCGGACGGCAGTGGAATTAGCGCCTCTTGCACATTGACAGTGACGCATGGCAAGATGGTACAGACGCCAAAGAAAGATGCCACCTGCACAGTGGATGGAACCGAGGAATACTGGATGTGCGAAATCTGCGGGAAGCATTTCGAAGATGAAAGCGGTACAATTCCAACGACCCCTGAAGAAAATAAAATTCAGGCCACCGGTCACAGCTATGGCGAACCGGTCTGGAACTGGTCGGAGGATGGGAAAACCTGCACCGTGACATTTACTTGTGAAAAGGATGAAACCCATAAGGAAACTCCGAAAGTAATTGTAACATCGGCAGAAAAGACCCCTGGCACCTGCACGGAAACAGGTGTAACCACTTATACAGCAACCGTTGAATTTAACGGCCAGACCTACACAGATACGAAGGATCTGACAGACATTCCTGCCACCGGCCACAGCTATGACAATGGCAAATGTACTGTCTGCGGTGCGATTGCTTCCGATTTCAAGGTCATCATCACAGCCGGGGCAAACGGTAGCTGGCAAAAAGGCACAAAGGACGGTCTTACCTTTACTTCCAATGCAGCTTATAAACACTTCCAGAAGGTACAGGTAGACGGCAAAGACCTGGATGCTTCCAACTACACAGTAAAGGAAGGCAGCACCATTGTCAATTTGAAAACTGAATATCTGGAAACTCTGTCTGTCGGCAAGCACACGCTGGCGATTGTTTCCGAAACCGGTACGGCTACAACGGAGTTTACCGTTAAGGCGGCGGCTGTTACTGACGATACCCAATCGCCGCAGACCGGCGATGACAGCAATATCGCCCTTTGGATTGCGGTACTGCTTGCAGCGGGCACTGCCCTGACCGGCACAGCCGTTTACAGCCGCAAGAGAAAATATAGCAAATAAATCCATATATAACATGCGCTCTGTGGAAGAAAGCCACGGGGCGCATTCTTTATGTATGCACCGCAGGAAGCCTGCGGTGTTGTTTTCGATGTGAAAGCTATCGTTCCCTGTCGTGGGTTTTGGGCTTTGGCTTTTGCCTTCTGCCCTCCGCCTGAAGCTGGCGCAGGCGTTTCAATACGCTCTCCCGTTCAGGCGGCTTTGCCTGCTCTTTTTGAGCGGGTTTCTGTTTTTCCCTGACCTGCCGCTCCCATGCGGCAAGGTCACGGTTGTACTGCTCCACAACAGCCTCCGCCTTGCGGTAGGTTGCCATGAACGCCTGCACATCGGGATAACCGTCCTCTGTCCAATGAATAATGTATATAGAGAAGCTTTTGTATTTGATTGTGCAAAAACAGATAGAAAATTTTATTTACCTCAAAATGGAGATATGAAGTTGCAATTCTTCCATGTTAGAGATTTATGTAAATTGATGGAAGTAATTATCAACAGTAAACCTACGGAACATATATTGAATGTCGGCAATCCGGAATCTATATCTATCAGAGATTGGGTAGTCAAATGTTATGCTTGTTATGGGAAAACTCCAGAATTCATATATGTATATGATGATATAGAACAAAGAAATTATTTTAGTTTTTATAACTATAAATATAAATTAGATGTTGAACGTCAAAAAAAGATATATTCAGAAACTATTTCTTTAGATACTGGACTTAAGGAAGCTGCGGAGTGGTATAATGAACATGAAACAGAAGTAAATAAAAAACCATATTTTCAGTATATTGATATAAATTTTTCTTGAAGTGGAATGGGCATGTAAATATAAATCGTACGAAAACAGGAATCAATAATTGTTTTTTTGAAACAGAGGCATATCACGGCAGAACTATTTTTATGTCCGATATGCCTTGTTGTTGTACTGCTATTCAAATGAATCCTCAGCATCCACCCACATCTGCATAGTACCATCTAGGTGCAATTTTGCATATTCAAGTGGTTCATCAATTGCTAGTGTATTTAACGCACATTGTGAGGCAGGTGAAGTTTTTAATCCTTCTTCTGCCTTGCCACAGTCGACACGCAGCATATAGCCAGCGGAAGTGTGAATGTCGATACTATTGTGATACATGTTGTATTCTGTATAAATGATATTCATGTTGTGCCTCCTCAAATCAATCAAAAAAATTGAAGCATTTCAATCAGTTCATCATGTCACTTTTATTTTGTGTTATACTGTTTTATAAGATTTTCTTTTCCTTAATTTTCCCTTATCAGAGTTCGTAAAGACCTATGGGAAGATATAACACAAGGGAAAGTCTAAGGGAAAATTCATCTGCCACAAACTTAGTGTTTTCAATGGCTTGAGAGGAATTTGATAATAAAATATAACAGTTATTAAATTCCTTAGAACAGGCGAAATCTCAATTCTAATTTATAGGAATTTTTAATGTTAGAGGAAATAAATGATCTAAGTACGATGGTTGAAGAAAAATAGTAGCTGGAGGTTAATATGAGTTATAGAATTAGAGAGATACAAAAGACAGAGTACAATATTTTGGAAGATTTTTTATATGAAGCCATATTTATTCCAGAAGGTGTTTCGGCACCACCAAAAGAAATTATAAACAAGAAAGAACTGCAAGTGTATATAGCTGATTTTGGTCAAAAGAAAGGGGATATAGGTTTGGTAGCGGAGGTGGATAATAAGATTGTCGGTGCTGTATGGGCTCGTATTATGAATGATTATGGTCATATCGATGATGAAACGCCTTCGCTTGCCATTTCTCTTTACAGCGATTATAGAAGTTGTGGTATTGGTACTGCTTTAATGAAAAATATGCTAGAAGCATTAAAAAAGAGTGGGTATAAGCAAACTTCATTAGCTGTTCAGAAAGCCAACTATGCAGTAAAGATGTATAAAAGTGTTGGATTTAAAATCATTGATGAAAATGAGGAAGAGTATATAATGGTATGTAAACTTTGTACTGTAGATAGGAACCTTATTCATATGACCATTCCTGATAAGCCTAATAGCAGAAATCAGAGATATGTTAAAGTTTAACTGAATTAAGGAAATATAGAGTTATATTTAAAGCAACAAATATTTATTGTATTACGATAAATATTTGTTGCTTTTTATGAAGATCTATGATATACTGAACATAATAAATTAAGGAGGATGAATGATATGGAACAAAAAAAGCTTTCAAAATGGTTGAAATGTATGATAATTGGAATCGGTATTTGTGGATTGATTATTTACGCTGTGGTTATTCCCTATTTGGGAGTAGATTTGCGGATGCAATATCCTGAATTTTCCTATTGCTTTTGGACATGGCTTATTTTTATTTGGGTAACGGGTATTCCTTGCTATGTTGTACTTGTTTTTGCCTGGAAAATAGCAGCGAACATAGGTCAGGATCAGTCTTTTTCTAACACAAATGCAAAGCTATTGAAATGGATTTCTAATCTATCTGCGGGAGATGCTGGCTTTTTCTTTGTGGGAAATGTGATGTTCCTTTTACTTAATATGAATCATCCAAGTATCGTCATAATGTCATTTTTTATCGTATTTGTAGGAATTGTAATTTCCGTAGCTTCTGCTGTACTATCTCATTTAGTTAAAAAGGCAGCCATATTGCAGGAACAAAGCGATTGGACGATATAGGAGGTTACAATGGAAGGAAAAATTATTTTCAATATTGATGTAATGCTTGCGAAAAGAAAGATGAGTGTAACAGAACTTGCAGAGCGGGTTGGTATTACGATAGCGAATGTTTCGGTTTTGAAAAATGGAAAAGCAAAGGCTTTAAAAATATCTACACTCATAAAGCTATGTGAAGCATTGGATTGTCAGCCAGGCGATATTTTAGAATACAGAAGGGACGAGTAAGATGAAAAATATTTTAACATGGGAAAAGTAGTTTTTCATAGGATTTAAAGCAGATGGAACCCCAGAAATGCTATTAGAATTCGTATTTCTGGGGTTTGATTATATTATTAATTGTTTTGCGTGTTGTTATGGTTTAAGTAATAGCGAAATGCTTTTACAATATAGGCAGAAGCACCGTCGCCATATTTTGTATCGGTTATGGTTTTTACATAATCGTTGGAATAAGAGTCTATCAGTACGTTTATGAGCGGCTTATCAAGAGTCACAGAAGAACTATGTTTTTTGATAAACTGTAGTATCTCATAAACGATTTCCTGGATTTGCAGAGAGGATACATCACAGGTTAAATCGGCTGTTAGTTTGCCGTACAGCATATCTGATTGAGTGGAAATTTTTTCCACTTCTTCATTTTGTTCTTTATTC
>OERC01000101.1_pt1 | contig 13072 bp, 10 predicted proteins | sample 1539911 | NCBI WGS metagenome assembly OERC01 (sample SAMEA3891875, study PRJEB23780) | metagenome | biome: terrestrial biome; feature: animal house; material: Caecal content | place: Italy | collected 2015-05-05 | reverse complement strand
GCATAATCCTGCCGCTCCAGTGCATCGGCGATCAGACGTGAGAGCGCCTGCTCCCGGATCGGCGCCTTGCTGCTGGAAGCGGCGCGCCGGTATAAAGACAGGATCGCCGAACGGTATTCTTCCAGCCTGCCATCTTTGGGGTCTTTTATGGTCAGGGCGCCGTCCAGAAGCATCGCCAGACTGCACACCAGCTGGTCGCAAGTGGGGAATTCCCGCAGTTTCGAGACGGCCAGATCGTATCCGGCGGCAAAGCCGTTTTGCTCGATGACGTCGGAGACCTGATTCAGAAAAAGAGCGACTTCCTGTTCCGTCAGGTCGTCTTGAAAAGACAGCAGGGTGTTCAGGTCTGTATCCAAAAGCCGGGCGAGCGCGGGCAATACGGTGATGTCCGGGTAAGAGATCGCTTTTTCCCATTTATTGACCGCAGGAGCGGTGACACCCAGGTAATGGGCGACCTGTTCCTGTGTGAGATGCTTGGCCAGGCGGCGCTCGCGAATGATCTGATGGATTTTCATAGGACCCTGTCTCCTTTGCGCTTGATTCTTAACATCATTGTAGCAGCTGGGGCGGCGCTTTTCCATTGACTGTTTTTTAACTTTCCGGAGAAAAAATGGACCGCAAATCAACTGCCGTAGCGCGCCGAAGGGCAAAATCGGTTCGGCTGGAGTATAAAAAGCACCCGCTCAGGGCAGGTGCTTTTGGGGGATCGGTCTCAAAGGTCAGGCTCGTGCCGGCCGTATTTCGCCAGCACCTGGTCTACCTCAGCCGGCTCCAGCCGGAGGCGGACCGGAGCGGGGGCGGCGCTGCCTTTGCGCAGGGGCAGCCACCAGGTGGACAGCCCGGCCCAGCGGCCAAACTTGTAAGCCGTGTGGGGCTGGCGGCCTACGCAGGTGAAACCGAACTTCTGATGAAAGCGTTCACTGGCCGGGTTGGGGTCGGCAATGAGGGCATAGACGTTCCAATACCCCTGCATGCGCAGCAGCTCCAGCAGCGCGCCGTACAATTTGGCGCCCACCCCCGCCGAACAGGCGTCCGGGGCGCAGTAGATGGTGCTTTCCACATCCCAGTCAAAGGCTTCCCGGGGATGGTAGCGATGGGCGCAGGCATAGCCCAGCAGGCGGCCGGTCTCGTCCCGCGCCAGAAGCAGCGGAGCTCGGGCCAGCGTATCCTCCACCCAGGTCTGGTATTCCTCCAGAGTGGACGGGGTGATCTGGAAGGTCGCGATCCGGTTGCGCACATACCAGTTATAAATATGCAGGATGTCGGCGGCATCGGCGCAGGTGGCCATGGACAGCCGGGGCTGCATCTGCCGGGCCCATTCGGCACACAGGGCCTCTTTTTGGGATTTGGACAGCTTTTTAAGGGCGGCTTCCCGCCGCAGTGCCGCCGGCTTGTCCGCGCAGGGTTCGAGGTAGGCCAGGCTCAGAGCCCCGAAGGCCCGGGTCGCCCGGGCGCCCTGCCCTGTTTTGTGGGCGTGCAGCCGGGCGGCAGGGTCGTTGGTCCAGCCGGTGTACAGCCTGCCGCCCCCGCAGCGGACCATGTAGACATAGGCGGGGGCGAACGATTCACCGTCCATTGTTCTTGAGCACCAGGCGGCAGGCGGCCACGGCGGTCTGCTTGTCCCTGGCGGTGATCAAAAAGCGGCTGGCATGGCAGAAGCTGATCCCATCCAGACCGCTGCGGGCTTCAATGACCTGCTGGGGCTGGCCGGCCCAGGAGGCGGGGAAGGGGAGTTTGGGCTTTTTGGTCCGGTGGTCGGTGACGCACTGGGCGCTCCAGCCGCCCCGCTGGCTGGGGTACACCACAAAAAGAGCATCGGTTTTGTACAGGCCGTTTTTCCAGGGCAGATAGCAGGGCAGCACCACGATGCCGTCTTTGGAGGCAGCGTAGGCGGCCCGCACCTTTTCGTCCGCCCGGTTGACCGCGTTGGCCGCCTCGATCTGACGGGACAGGATCTGCTTTGCGACCGCCACCGCCTCAAAGAAGCGGTCATCGGCGCTGTCAGCGCTGTCCCAGGGCGGATTGAAAAAGCCGATGGCATCGCACAGGCTGTTCTGCTCGCCGGTGTTGTCGTTCAGGTCCAAAGGCTGAATGAAATTTTCATCGATGAGGCGGGCCTGACGTTCCCCAACCAGGCCGGGACCCAGCACCCGCCACAGAAGCCCGAAGGCCGCGTAAGGCACCCCGTTGGGGCGGGTCTGACGGGGCTCCCGGTGGTGGTCGAACATACCGTCGCCGATGTCATAGACGATGCCGTCGAAGTCATCCGGCACCACAAAGCCCCGGCTGACTTTGATGTCCGGGCGCAGGATCTGCAAAAGTGCGGTCGCAAACACATCGTCGGCATGGAACTTGCCGGCGTGGGTAAAACCGCGGGCTGGGATCTTCATTAGGAACACCTCTCTGCACAGAACTGTTTTCGTAACAGTATACCACATTTTACGCCGATGTGCAAAACAGCCGCAGCCTTTGGCTGCACCTGCGAATCGGGAAAAAGCCGCCAGCTCTGGGCGCGCTTTTGGCGCCGGGCTGGCTTTTGTCATAAGGGAAAGAAAAAAGATGTGATTAAATTAAGTCCCTCTGTTTTGTCTAATTGTTTTCTTCTTGTTTTATAAATTTATACAAATAAGGCAAAACCGTATTGACTATTCGCTGAATGATTTATATAATGGCAACATAGCGAACAACTGAACACTTCAATAACTAGGAGGTGGATTTATGAAAATCACAAAGGTGGAAGTGTTCCGGCTTCCGACCGCCCAAAGCAAGACCAACAGCCCCATCGGGTGCCGCATTTACACCGATACCGGCCTGTACGGCGACGGCGAGGCGGGCATGGCCTATGGCATAGGCGGAAGCGCTGCCTTTGGCATGGTGTGCGACCTGGCAGAACTGGTGCTGGGGATGGACCCTCTGCAAACAGAGCTGATCTGGGAGACCATGTACAAAAAGACTTTCTGGGGCCAGAACGGCGGCCCGGTGGTCTTTTCGGGCATCGCGGCCATTGACGTGGCGCTGTGGGACATCAAGGGCAAATACTTCAATGTCCCGGTCTATCAGCTGCTGGGCGGCAAGGTAAGGGACAAGCTGCGCACCTATGCCAGCCAGCTGCAGTTCGGCTGGGGACAGACTGGCGTCAGCGAACACCTGTGGGCCGTCACCCCTGAGGATTATGCCTACAATGTCAAGCTGGCAGTGGAAGAAGGGTTCGACGCCATCAAGATCGATTTCTTTGACCGCGACGAAGAAGGCAAGCCCCTCAGCTTCCTGGACACCACCGGATTTTTGACGCCCAAACAGCTCAAAATGGTGGAAGCCCGGATGAAGGCAGCCCGGGAAGCCGCAGGCGATGAAGTGGACATCATCATGGAGAACCACTCCTATCCGGACGCCCTGGGCGCGGTCCAGCTGGCCAAGCTGGCTGAAAAATACAATATCCTGGCTTTTGAGGAGCCCAATACCCCCACCCCGCAGACGGTGGAGTACATCGCAAAATACAGCTCGGTGCCCATCGCCAACGGCGAACGGATCTTCTCCCGCTGGCAGTACGCAGAATACTTCAAAAAGAACCTGCTGCAGCTGGCCCAGCCCGATATCGGCAACTGCGGCGGCATCAGCGAGACGAAAAAGATCTGCGATATGGCCCATGCTTTTGACGTGGGGGTCCAGGTGCATGCGGCGGGCAGTCCCCTGGCTACCAGCGTTGCCCTGCAGCTGGAGTGCACCATCCCCAACTTCATCATCCATGAGCATCACACCTGCAACCGGATGGACACCAGCGTAGGCCTGACCAAATACAATCTCCAGCCTGAGAATGGCTACTTCACCGTGCCCGACCTGCCCGGTATCGGCAACGAGTTCCTGCGGGAGGCCATCGATAAGGCGGTCCTTTACAAAGTGATCGAGTAATGCCCCGGTCCGGCCGGGGAGATCGCGGAGTACGCCGTGACGGAAGGCGCAGCGTACAAGACAACGACAGTAAACCAAACGGTTTTGGCCCGCGCCGGGAAGCGATGCCTCTGCGCGGGCCTATGGTAAAAGGAATCATAAAACCCAACTATAAGTAGGCGTTGAACTATGGCAGTTAAAATCATCCATGAACCGGAGCCCAAACCAGGTACGCTTGGCACCAAAGAGCTGTACGCGCTGGCTGTAGGCCAGGTCATTGGCGCTGGCGTTATCACCCTGATCGTCCCGGCCATCAAAATGACGGGCTATTCGGCCTGGCTGGCCTATTTGACGGCGATCATCATGGGCTTTATCATGGTTTTGCCCACCATCTTTATCTCCTCCACGCTCCGACTGGGCGGCGGCAACTACTCGATGCTGTGCGAACTTGCCGGTCCGACGGTGGGCGGCATCTTCGCCTACGCTTACCTGACCCAATGTCTCTCCCTGTCCCTGTTCGGCGCTTCGGCGGCGGCCTATCTGGGTGATATCTTCCCCATCCTGGGCAGCCACTTGGCCCGCATCATCGTGGGCGGCGCCCTGCTGACATTCTTCTTTGTGGTCAACCTGATGGGCGTGGACATCATGGCCTTTGCCCAAAAGGTCATGACCTGGCTGCTGATCGCCATGCTGTTTGTCTTTGCAGTGGCCGGTGTGATCCAGGGCAGTCTGCCCATCTTTGATTTCAGCGATCCCGAGTTCCTGACCCAGGGCTGGGGCATCACCTTTGAAAACGGCCAGATCGCCGGCGGTTTTACCGGCGCGGTGCTTCTGTTCGTCTACTCCTGCCAGGGCTACTACATGACCAGTTCCTATGGCAAGGACTCCAAAAACGCCCGGCGGGATATCCCCAAGGCCATGCTGATGACGGTCCCTACCCTGATCGTTCTGTATGTGGGCGTGGCCATGGCCGGCACCCGTGTCATGACCGTGGAAGAATACGGCAGCTCCACCACCCTGGTCTTTGCGGCACAGCGCATTTTACCCACCTGGCTGTTCATCCTGTTCATCATTGGCGGCCCCATCATGGCGCTGCTCTCCACCCTGAACTCCTCCTTTGCCTACAACGCCATCAACATTGGCCAGTCCTGCGATGACGGCTGGCTGCCTGCCTCCTTCGGCAAAAAGAACAAGGCCGGCGCCCGCGTGTGGATCCTGACCTTCATGTATGTCGTGGGCATGATCCCCATCGTTTTCGGCTTCTCCATCGAAGTGATCACCAACATGGTCCAGCTGATGACATCGGCCTTTGCCATCCTGAACATGATCGCCTACCTGAAACTGCCCAAGAAATACCCCAACTCCTGGAAGAAGGCTCGCCTCCATGTGCCTGACGCGCTGTATTACGTCATCTGCTGGGTATCGTTCTTCTTCTTTATGGTGGTGCTGTGGAAGAGCTGTCTGTCCATGAGTCCCCTTCTGGCGGCCATCAACGTGGCGGCCATCGTGATCCTGGCAGCGGTCGGCCTGTGGCGTTCCAAAACGGGCAACATCGTCATCCATACCTCGGTCTGGAGCGGTGAACCCGAAGAACATACCGCGTCCGAACAACAACCCAAATCATGACCCAGGGCTGATCCGCATCGGCCCGGAACAGGAGGTATCAAAGCTATGAAGATCACAAAAGTCGAAGTGTTCGAAGTGCAGGCCCGCCGCCCCGAATGGCGGCCCGTCCTCTGCCGGATCTATACCGACGAGGGGATCTATGGCGACGGCGAAGCCGCCCTGGCCTACTGCAACGGCGCACCGGCTGCCGCAGCCATGATCCGCGACCTGGCCACCCTGATCATCGGGATGGATCCTCTGGACAACGAGGTCATCTGGGACAAGCTGTATAAGTGCACCTTCTGGGGCCAGAACGGCGGCCCGGTGGTGTTTGCCGGCATCAGTGCCATCGATATCGCCCTGTGGGACATCAAGGGCAAATACTTTGGAGTGCCTGTCTACAAGCTGTTGGGCGGCAAGCGCCGGGACAACATCCGCACCTATGCCAGCCAGCTGCAGTTCGGTTGGGGTCTGGATGTATGCAAGGACAGCCTGACCATGAGCGCTCCCCACGATGCCGTCACGGTGCAGGATTATGTGGACAACGCCATGAAGGCGGTCGAGGAAGGGTACGACTGCATCAAGATCGACTTCTTTACCTATGACCCCAAGGACGGCCATGCCTACACCGATGAGGAGTGCTGCCGTCTGCTCTCCCCCTACTACGTCAATGTGGTGGAAGAGCGTGTGGCTGCCGTCCGGGAGGCCATCGGTCCCAAGGTGGATATCATCATGGAGAACCATTCCCGCCCCGACGCCCAGAGCGCCGTGCAGCTGGGACGCGCCGTCCAGAAGTACAATATCTTCTATTTTGAGGAGCCCAACACTCCCACCCCCAAGACGGCCAAGTTCATTTCGGACAAGCTGTCCATGCCCATCTCCCACGGTGAGCGCGTCTACTCCCGCTGGCAGTATGCACCGTATTTTGAAGATCAGGCCATCCAGGTCATCCAGCCTGACATTGGAAACTGCGGCGGCATCACCGAGGCCAAGAAGATCTGCGACATGGCCTATGTCTATGACATCTCGGTACAGGCCCATGTCTGCGCTTCGCCCCTGTCCACAGCGGCGGCCCTCCACCTGGAAGCCGTCATCCCCAACTTTGTCATCCATGAACACCATGTGTTCAACCTGCACGACTACAACCGCGAGCTCTGCACAGTGGATTTCCAGCCGGTGAACGGCCGGTTCAAAGTGCCTGAGGGCCCTGGCCTGGGCGCAGAGATCAGCCCCTGGGCGATGGAGCACTCCATCCGGTATGTCGTGGAATAACGATACACAAAACAGAATGCAGACAAGAAAGGAGCTGTAACGTTGTATGAAGATCACAAGCGTTGAATGCTATCTGGGCAATTTTATCACGGTCAAGGTCAACACGGACGAGGGCATCAGCGGCTTCGGTGAGGCCGGCCTGGCTTATGGCAACAGTTGGGAGGCGGCCTTTGGTCAGTGCCAGGATTTCGCCAAGCTGGTCATCGGTATGGACCCCTTCAACACGGAGGAGATCTGGGAGCACCTGCACCGTCATACCTTCTGGGGCATGGGCGGCGGCCTGGTGATCACCTCGGCCATGGCGGCCATCGATACCGCTTGCTGGGACATCAAGGGCAAAGCGCTGAACCTGCCGGTGTACAAACTGCTGGGCGGCAAGACCAACAAAAAGCTGCGCGCTTACGCCAGCCAGCTGCAGTTCGGCTGGCGCACCAAGATCGAGGCCAGCGACAGTCTGGGCCTGCTGTACGATCCCCAGGACTACTACGACGTTGTCAAGGACGCCATGGCTGAAGGCTATGACGCGGTCAAGATCGATCCTGTGTTTGCTCCCACCGAACCCCGGCCTCTGGCTGAGATCATGGGTACGCAGGGCAACCAGATCCGCGGCTGCTACCGCGAACACGATCTGAAACGCTCGGTGGAGCGGATCGCCGCGGCCCGTGAGGCGGGCGGCCCCGATCTGGATATCATTGTGGAGATCCACTCTCTGCTGGATGCCAACACCGCGGCCATCCTGGGCAAGGAGCTGGAGCCCTACCGCATCATGTACTACGAAGAACCCACCATGCCCTGCAACCCCACCCTGTTCAAGCACATCAAGGAGCGCAGCGGCCTGCCTCTGGCCACCGGCGAGCGCAGCTCCACCCGCTGGGGCTTCCGCCAGTTCCTGGAGGACCGGACCCTGGATGTGATCCAGCCCGACCTGTGCAATACCGGCGGCATTACAGAGACCAAGAAGATCTGCGATATGGCTCAGGTCTATGACGTGGGGGTCCAGATCCATGTCTGCGGCGGCCCGATTGCCACGGCAGCTGCTCTGCAGGTCGAGACGGTCATCCCCAACTTCGTGATCCATGAGGAGCATAACGCCAACCTGCTGACCAAATTCAAGAACGCAGGCAAGTACTACTATGCACCCAAGGATGGCTATTACGAGGTGCCTGAGCTGCCCGGCATCGGCCAGGAGATGAGCGAACAGGAAATGGCCACCGCACGCAAAGTTGTCATCGAGTGATCCTCCTGAATCCCGTATACCTGCCCTTTCTATCCCCTCAGAACAGCCCCCTTTCGGTCCAGCCGCCGGAAGGGGGCGTTCTTGTACCTCTTTGCAGGAGACGCGCCCGGGAGGAGCAAAATTTATGAAAGGTAATGACAAAAGCTAAACGAACCGCTATAATAATACATATACATGTGCAAAGAATTTGCCGTGTTCAGAGCTCTTATAGCCACAATCTCTACAGAAACATGGTCGGGTGAAAAATGTGAGACAGGAACAGATCAAACAGAACAGCAGAAGGCGCGTGAAAATCGCACGGGTGTCGGTGGTAGACCAGGTGTGTGCCTCGATCAAGCAGGACATAGCGGACGGTGTCTGGCAGCCGGGGGACAAGATCCCCTCCGAAGCAGAATTTGCGGATATGTTCGGAGTGAACCGGCTGAGCGTGCGGATGGCACTGCAAAAACTGAATACCCTGGGCATCATAGAGACCCGTGTGGGCGAGGGCTCCTTTGTGTGCGACTTCTCTCTCAAGCCCATCCTCAATGAGATATCTGTCTTTTATGAGGGAGAGGAACAGTACCGGGATGTGCAGCAGCTGCGGAACCTGCTGGAATACGAGTGTATGCGGCTGGCTGTTTACACCGCAACCGACGAGGAAAAACAGCAGCTGAAAGAAGCGCTGGACTGCTACAACGAGCGCGCAAAGCTCCAGGACACGGACCCGTATTCGGAAGAACTGCTGGCAAACCTGGTGGATGCGGATTTCAATTTTCATTACCAGGTCATCAAAATGAGCCACAACAAGCTCTACAAGGACATCTACTATATGGTGCAGCAGCTGATCCGCGGGCATATCACCAGGCTGCTCAGTATGCGGACCCGGCGCCGCCACGAGGCAGGTATGCCTTATCAGACAGACAGCGACACGCACAACAAGATCTATCACTGCATCATCCATTCGGATGTGGATGCCCTGCAGCGGGCCCAGGAGGAAATGATCGGGATCATCCCCATCAAGGGTCTGGACCCGGATGCGGAAAAATAAGCGGCCTGCAGACGGCCGGTTTGGTATGAGATCGGGGTGGACCTGTCGGGGTTCACCCTTTTGATATCTATGGGCAAGACACGTTCCCAAATGCAAAGCAGCCGCAGCAGATCCCTGCTGCGGCTGTTGCATTATAATAGCATCGTGTGGGGGAGCCGGCGCACCGGGCGGGCGGCGGCCGTCGCCTCGTTACTGCACGTTCTGCTGGATCCAGTTCTCGATGTGGTCGGCGATGACGTCGTTGTTCAGATCCTGGAACATGAAGTGGTCGTTGCCGGTGATGCCCTCATCCGGCAGATGCACCACTGTGCTGGTGCAGCCGGCGGCGGTGTAAGCCGCGGTGAAGGTGTCGGCGGTGGAGGCCATCATGGTCCACATGGCGGCTGCGGGCACGTCGGTGTACTGCTGGCCGATGTAATCGCCGTAGTAGAAGGCCACCGGGATGTTCTGTTCCACCATGGCGTTGTAGGCGTCGCTGCCCACCTCAGGCGCAGCGCCCGGCTCAATGGCCACGATGGCGGCCACATGATCCGTATACAGGGGCACTTCCCAGCCGGGCAGGCCGCCCTGGGAATGGGTGACCAGGATGGAGTCTTTGCCGGTGCGGGCATACACTTCATCGATGGTCGCCGCGACGGCCTGGGCCACCACGGTGTTGTCGATGGCCTGATCGCCTGCGTCGTTGTCCATGCCGGTGTCAGGGGTCATCTGGCGGAAGAACTGATCCAGCACCTCCTCGCCCCGGGGGAACTGGGAGCCCTCATTGTAGGTGAACTGATCGTTCCGGTAGGTGCCGATGCGGAACTGGGTGTACCAGGTCTGGTCCGAGGGGGTGGTGGTCATGGTGCCTGCCACCGAGGTCTGGCCGGCCTCGCCCCGGCGGGGCTGGTCGATCAGCCAGACGCTGTGCCCTTTGCGCAGGAACATATCCGACCATCCTTCACGTCCGTCCGGGGTGGTCATCCAGCCCATGCGGGACTGGCCGTAGCCGTGGAGGAACACCATGGGCAACTCCGTGTTGTGTTCGGGGATCTGGTAGAGGACGTTGGCGTGGTCCACATGGGAGGTGGAACCCTCCCGGGAGGTGTAGTAGTTGCCCACGTCAAAGGTGCCATCCGAGCGGATGACGGTGCCGCCCGCCGAGAAGATGCCCTGCTCCGCGATGCGCAGGGGCGCGTTTTCGGGATCGATCAGGTCCCGCAGGGGGGCGGGCAGAAGATCCAGGATGCCGTTTTCGGCGGCGGCATCCTCGGATGCTGCAAAGGCGGTGACCGGCGCTGTCAGGGTGGACAGGGCCAGAACGGCGGCCGCTGTCAGGGCGGCGGCCCGATGCTGTAGTTTCATAGGTTTACTCCTTTTCTTTTGTACGGTGGACGGTTGTTCTTTTCTGGGGCCGAAGCCTTTTTTCCTGGCTTTATTGTAACGCGCTCCGCCCCGGGGCAGAAGTCTCGATTGGTTATGGAGTGATAAGCCGAAGGTTTCTACTGGGGATGCATACGCCAAACAGGCCCGCAGCATTCGGCTGCGGGCCTGCGGCAAAGAAGGAAGATGGAGATGATGTTATTTGGAAAGGCGGTATCGCAGACAAAGTGCGGCGCCGCCTACCGCGTAGACGGCGCCGCTGACGTGGCCCGCTTCCTCCGATGTTGTGTATGGATCTTCCGGATGCGCCCGTCCCGGCTTATTTCAGCCTGCCGCCGTCCCAGAACGCGTTGCCCGTCTTTTCGCCCAGGGCGCGGTAGATGTTGTTGGCGGGGTCGAAGGAGATGGGATGGAACAGCTCCGGGTCGATCTGGCCCTCCCCGTTCAGGATGGTGTCATCCACACTGACGTTGAGGATCTGGCCGATGATGTTGCCGTCCTCGTTCACCTTGAGCAGCCGGCACTCCAGCGCCACCGGCAGCTCGTCGATGAGCGGCGCGTCCACCGTGCTGGCCCTGCTGGTGTGGAAGCCGGCCTTCTGCATCTTGGCCGGCTCGCTGTTGCCCGAGACCATCCCCACATAGTCGGCGGAGACGGTGTGGGCCGCGTCGGCAAAGCTGATGGTGAAATCCTTCCGGGCCAGGATGTTGGCCGTAGTGCGGTGGTCTTTGCTGAGGCAGAGCACCACCTTGCCGGCGTCGTACAGGCCGCCCCAGGCCGCGTTCATGGCGTCGGCGGTGCCGTCGGGGTTATAGGTGCCCACGATCAGCACCGGCAGCGGGTAGAACCAGGGCTTTGCACCAAAATTTGTCCGCATAGAAAATCGCTCCTTTGTTTTTCAAAACGTCTTACTTCTGCCCGTCCACGTCGGGGACCATCTGCACATACCGCCGCAGCAGTTCGGGGGTGCTGGTGTAGTAGCGTTTGGCCTGGTCCATGGCGGCGATCTGGGCCATCTCGCCCTCGGTCAGCTCAAAGTCGAACAGGTCGAAGTTGTCCCGGATGTGGTCGGGGTTCTTGGAACCGGGGATGACGATGTTGCCGCTCTGGATCTGCCAGCGCAGGATGATCTGTGCATTGGACTTGCCGTATTTTTTGCCCAGCTGGCTGAACAGAGGCTCGGCGATCAGGGCCTTGTCCCCGTGGCCCAGGGGATACCAGGCCTGGATGACCATGGCCTGCTCCTCCAAAAACCGCTTGAGGGCCTTTTCCTGGTTGTAGGGATGCACCTCGGTCTGCAGCACCGCGGGATGGACCCGGCAGTTGTCCAGGATCTCCTGGATCTGTTCCCGGTTGAAATTGGACAGACCGATGGCGCGCACCTTGCCTTCCTGGTAGGCCTTTTCCATCTGCCGGTAGCCGGCCATATAGTTGCCGGCGGGCTGGTGGATCAGCAGCAGGTCGATGTAGTCGGTGCCCAGCCGTTCCAGGGTCTTGTCCACCGCGTCGGGCTGCTCATAGAAACTGGGCCAGAGCTTGGTCTCCAGGAAGATCTCCTCCCGGGTCTCGAAGTAATTGTAGATCGAAGTGCGTGTAAAAGACGTCCGCTGCCCGATCTCCTTGAGAGTGATGTCCCGGAAGCTCATCGTCTCATACAGCTCCGCGCAGGCGTTGACGATCTCGTCCCTGCGGGCCTGAGCCTGTTCTTCAGAGCTTTTTGGCACAGTGTAAGCCTCCTTTCCGAGTGGCTCTTGGTAGCATTATAGCCCAACCCCCGCAAAGTGTCAAACCATCCATAACAAAAGCGGCCGGAAGGCGTTTGTCTCCGGCCGCACAGCGCATTTTTTGCGCGCAAAATCAGAATTCGATCAGTTCGTACTCGCGGGTGCCGTAGCCCAGCTCGGCGGCGGCTTCGATGGTGTGGATGCCGTTGCGGCTGTTCACACGCTCCATGAAGTGCTCCTTGCCGGGGTCGTCCGACTGCATCACCAGGTCGATGCAGGCCTGGTCGATGGCCACCGGGTCCAGCGACGCCAGGATGCCGATGTCCTTCATGCAGGGGTCCTCGGCCACGGCGCAGCAGTCGCAGTCCACCGAGAGGTTCTTCATCACGTTGATAAATGCGATCTTGCCCTGGAAGTGCTCCACCACGCTCATGGCGGCGTCGGCCATGGCCTCGGGGAACTGCACGCTGCTGGCGTGCTGCTTCCAGGTCTCGTAGCGGTCGTCGGTCTTGCCGGCGGAGTGAATCAGCGCCTTGCCCGCACGGGAGGCGCAGCCGATGGACAGCTGTTTGAGGGCCCCGCCGTAGCCGCCCATGGGGTGGCCCTTGAAGTGGGCCAGCACCAACATGGAGTCGTACTTTTCGATGTTCCTGCCCAGGTGATCCTCCTTCAGGATTTTCCCGCCGGGGATGGGCCACACCACGTCCGGCCCCTCGGCGTCCATCAGATCCACGTCGAAATACTTCGTCCAGCCGTGCTCCTCCAGGAGCCTGCGGTGGCTCTCCGTGTGATCCCGGACGCCGCCGGCGGCATCCCCGTAGGCGGTGTTGCACTCCACGACGGTGCCGTGAACCGCCTCCACCATGGGCCGCCAGAACTCCGGGCGGAGGAAGTTCTGGTTCCCCTTCTCCCCGGAGTGAACCTTTACAGCCACCTTTCCGGGCAGCTCCACCC
>OERC01000099.1_pt1 | contig 13186 bp, 10 predicted proteins | sample 1539911 | NCBI WGS metagenome assembly OERC01 (sample SAMEA3891875, study PRJEB23780) | metagenome | biome: terrestrial biome; feature: animal house; material: Caecal content | place: Italy | collected 2015-05-05 | reverse complement strand
GGGATGCTGCCAATGACCGCTTTTGCGGCGGGTGTACCGGCTGCTCCGGGAGATTTAAAGCGGGAGTGGACAAACAGCGGTTTGAAAGTCAGCTGGAGCCAGCCGGAACCCATCGGAGAGCTGGAGATCTTTGAGTATGAAGTGTCCCTTTTCGTCGATGAGAATCTAAAGGCGAAAGAAACGGTTCGCCAGGCTACTGACTATACCTTTAAAACGTTTGGGGATTTAACAGAACCCACAAACTTTCGCGTGGAGGTGAAAGCGCGGGAGGCTATTTCCGGCACCGGCGATCGGGGCAATCCGGCGAGCTTTGATGTGACGGAATGGACTGAGTGGAGCAGCGCGAGCAAAGAGACATTCGTTGAAGACGACTCACCTAAAGTCAACACGGAGATCATTAAGCATTATACGGGAGTTGTAGATGTGGCTTTGCCCGGCAGCGACCAGAAGCTATACAAGGAGGGCATAGAAGCTGCAGATGATGCTGATATAGAAGCCATAATTGATCTGCTCTATGCCTATTTCGAGGAGAATAAGGCAACGGTTCCTGAGCTGGCGGATGTCGCAAAAGCAGACCTGACGACGGAAATGGTTTTGACCAGGATCGAATCGTCGAGAACAGTAGGGTCTATAAACACTGAGGGTGAGGGAAGACCTGTGGTAGTGGTACATGAGGTGGTGGATAAATATTACGATCTCAGGCTGGTATACAAAGAGCAGCACGAGCATGTCTGGGCGGAAGACTGGACCAGCGACGGCACACATCACTGGAAAGCCTGCACGGCAGAGGGCTGCGCCGAAAAAGACCAGTACGGAGTGCATCAGATAGCAAACGGGGTTTGTACGGTGTGCAAGGCTGAAGTAGAAACATCCGGGGTACAGACGTATGCGGTAAAGGTGAACGGCGTCACCGTCACCAGCGCCAACGCCAGCGACATTCTGGGTGATGCCGACGGTGACGGCGCCACGGCGTACTATGATCCGGCGGCCAACACCTTGACACTGGATAACGCCCAGCTGACATCCAGCGGCTTCGGCGCTGTATGGGCGCAGGAAGAGAACTTTACCCTTGTGCTGAAAGGTGAGAATCAGATTACCGGAGAAGGGGACTTCCCTCACTCCGCGGTTTATTCCCACGGGGCTATGACGGTCAAAGGAAACGGAAGTCTGACCACCAGCGGCACCTATTTCGGCCTGTTTGGCAACAATACCATTACCATTGAAGACGGGGCGTCTGTAGATCTTACCGTTGACTTTTCCAGCGACGAGCAGGATCAGCCATATGCCGCAGTCAGAGCAATCGGCGGACTGACGGTGGACGGCGCGACGCTGAATGCGAAGAACAATGCAACTCAGGATGCCGGTTTCGGCACTCCGGGCATTAATACTGACCTTACGGCGATTAACGGAGCGAAGGTGAATATTTCTTCCGTAAACGATCACGGCATCTGCGGTGATGTCATCGTCAGCGGAGCCGGAACCGTAGTAAATGCCTCTTCTGCAAGCGGCGAGCACTATGGTATCTTTGCTGGCCAGGAAGATATCTTTGGTGAATTGGGCGGCGATCAGAAGGGGATCTTCACCATCTCCGACGGAGCGGTTGTCACTGCCAGCGGCGGAAAGGGCGCCATGCGCTGGAAACCTGACTTATCTGGCTACACCGATCCTGTTGTAGCGGCCGGTGATTCTGCTGCGGCTGAGGAAATTATTGGCGATCCTGCCGGCACAGAGTATCAGAACGAAAAATATGTGCAGGTTCGTTCCTCTTTGGAGCCGGTTGAACCCACTGAGCCAACGGATCCTACTGACCCGACCACTCCTACCGACCCGACTGAGCCAACCGATCCAGCCAAGCCCGAACAGCAGGGCAAGCCTTCTGGGCAAACAGAAAGCCCACAGACCGGGGACAGCAGCGATATGGCGCTGTGGATCAGCCTGATGCTGGCCTCCTGCGGCGGCGTGCTGGGAATGCTGTTCTACAGGCGGAAAAAGGCGGCGGCCGGGAAATAAGGCTGAGAGATAAAACAAAACCGGCAAAAGCGCCTGCGGGCGGGCTTCGTGCAAAATCCACAGCCCGCCCCGGCGCAGCCGGTATCTTTTTCAAGAAGGGATATCCCTTCTATCCTTTGGTGGATACCAAAGGATAAGCAATCTTGTTTGACAAGGAGGAGAAACCAAATGCAAGCAAAAAGGAAACTGACGGCGCTGCTGCTTTCCCTGTGCATGGTATTGAGCGTACTGCCGACGGCGGTGTTCGCAGCAGACGATCCGCTCGTTGGGGGGAGCCAAGAAACCGACCCCTATGAGCCGCAGATGATTGACAAAATCGAGTTGGAGGTAGACGCGCCGGCAGAAGGCAAGCCTGCAGATTTCAGTATTCAGAGTCAGGAAAGCGACCCGTATACCGTAAATGATGTGTACTGGTCTAAGTGCGCCGACGAGGGCGATGAAAACACGCTGGTTTCCATGAGCGCAGACGATTCCTTTGAAAAAGGCTGGTACAGGCTGGTGCTGTACGTATATATGGATTTCAACTACGCCGCGACAGAGGATATTGCGGTTTCCCTGGTCGGCGCACAGCCGGAAAGGCTGGTCGTTGATAGAGAACTCGAATCAACGGTGGTTGTTGACGCATGGTTCGCCATCGACCCGCCTGAGAAACAGGAAATCACCCGTCTTGCTTTTGACGAGATTCCCGTGCCGGCGGCAGGCATCTATTTTGGCCAGGCGGAAGATACCATTGAAAAGCAGGTGGCGCAGGCCCATGATGAGCAGGTGAAGATTTACAGCGCCGACTATTACGAATGGAGCCTGGATTCTTATGACGACTATCATGTTTGGAATACAGTATATTCCGGAGATGAATACGATGGGTCCCTCGCGTATGGCGTCCGCATGCTCCTGTACGCCCAGACCGGCTGGTATTTCGGGGATACGCCGCCGGAGGTTACGGTAAACGGCGAAAAAGCGAAGGTCATATCCCTCGACCCTTACAGAATCGAGGTGTTCATGCAGTTTGGAGACATAGTTGTGGATTATATCTACCTAGACAGTGAAATATGGCCGCTTGAAGGGCAGGAAATCCGCATGGAGCCGGATAACTTTACAGTGGGTGTCGACACGCTTGGCGCGCCCGCCAAATCGCTGTTCACAATCAAGGACGCCCGGATGTTAATTAAGCCGGAAGGAAAGGGGGACTGGCGGGATCTGACGGCGGAGGATACGCATTTCAGTACAGAAAACGACTATACTTTTTATGCCGAAGTAGAGGCGGCGGACGGTGTGGTGTTCGCGCAGGACGCCGGAGGAACCATCCGCGCAGACAAAGATGCGACGGTTACCGTATCACCCGACGGGAAGAGCGCAACTCTGTTCCACGAGATCGTTCTCAGGGTTTACAGGAAAGCCTATGCGCGGACGACCAGGTACGACAACGACCCCATGTTCGAAGGTATGGACATGACAGATTGGGAAACAAAGGATCACAAAAGCGTGCCTTTGACGATGAATGCGCCGGAGCCGGGCGTAACAATCGAAGATCCCACATTCGGAACCCCGGACGGTAAGGAAGTTATAGAAGGGATGAACGTAGAATTCTATTGGTACGAAGTTCCCTATGTCGGCTCTCAAAAGCCTATCAGTTACTTCGCTGAAACATTTGAAGCGGGCAAAACCTATATGCTGAAAATATCTTTTGTAAGCTTCTGGGCACGCTCCCATTATGTTCCGCCTGATTTTGACATTGAGTATGTTGTGGATCAGGACGGAAATATACTCAACTATGCGCGTAAGGATTCCATTACGATCGATGAGCACGATAGAGATCTCTTTTTCTGGTTTACGGTCGGCGAGGTTGGGGAGCCGGAAGTGGTAGAACAGATCGACATTACCGGGCCTGAGGATCTTGTCGGGCTTTTGGGGCAAGAGACTGATCGGTTAAGTTCAGAACAGCTAAGCAATTTTAAACTCTCTTCAGATGCATTTGTGATCGACAACGGCGTCTGGTACTATTCCTCCGGTTTCAGTTCCAATTTTTTGCGACTGGACTTGCGGGTAAACAGCGGGTATCGGTTTAAGCTCCCACAGCGGCAGGCGCTTTCTTACAACGGCGATTCCAGTAACATCACCTATTATTCTGATAGCAACGAATTTGACGACTTCGTCGTGTACATTTTCCCATCCGACGCTGAGCCGCACACCCACATATACAGCGAAGAGTGGAGCTCGGACGAAAACAATCACTGGCATGCTTGCGAGTGTGGAGCAAAGGCGGATACGGCCGCTCATACCTATGGCGAGTGGAGCGTCACCAAAGAAGCTACTGAAACGGAAACGGGCTCCAGGGAACGCACCTGTACGGTCTGTGCATATGTGCAGACTGAAGCCATCCCTGCAGCGGGAACCGGAGAGCCAACCGATTCGACTGATCCGACCGATTCATCCGATTCGCAGGGTCAGCAGGATCCTTCCGGCGACACCGGCAGCCCCCAGACCGGGGACAGCAGCAACATGATGCTGTGGATCAGCCTGATGCTGGCCTCCTGCGGCGGCGTGCTGGGAATGCTGCTTTACAGGCGGAAAAAGGCGGCGGCCGGGAAATAGCCCGTCTGCCTGAAACCAAACGGAAAAGCCGGCGGGAAGCGGCGGACGGAAACGGGACTATGTGTCCTGGCCGCCCTTCCCCGGCTGGACCGGAAAGAAACGGAGGCGACTTATGAAAAAACTGTTTGCGGCGCTGCTGACGCTCTGTATGGTGTTTGGGATGGCCGTCCCGGCCTTTGCGGCCGGAGATCCCCTTACCATCCGCTTTTACTACGGCGGCGCGGACTACGGCAGATATAAGGAAGGCTGGATTGACGTCGGCAATATTGATACCGGCGCCGGCCGGTTCTATGCGGCAATAAACTTCGGGGATGAGGAAATTGGAGGGGACATCAATCCTGCGGACAAAAGCATCACCGGCAGCCATGACCTCATCGGTTCAGCGTGGCTGTATTATGATGTGGAGGTTGCGGACAGCTCCAGCTTCTCCGTTGCGCTCCCCAAGGGTCCGAGCTACCACTACCCCGGCAGCGAATACAGCCCGCCCGAGACCACCGAGTTTGCCGCATGGGTGGTGAGCGACGGAAACGGCGGGTATAAGGAGCTGGATGGTTCCGTCACGGCGGAGGATGTTCAGAACGCAATCGTGACGGACGAGGAAGGAAAAAGAGTCGCCGTGATCAAGGCGGCTTTTCCGGCGGTTGTCATAGACAAAAACGCGCTGACCTATGAAGAGACCGGACATCCGAAATATGCCGTCATCCTGCGAGCCAATGGCGGAACCTTTGCGGAGGATGGCAGCGACCATTTGTATGTGTGCCCGCAGTCGCTGGAATATTCCGCTCTGAACGACTTTTTCGTGGAGGCATCCTGTCCTAAGCCGTCAAACGGCGATATGGTGTTCGCCGGCTGGTACAAGGACGAGGCCTGCACCGACGGACCGGTCACCTATCTGAACATTAACGATGATTTGAAGGAAGAACCCGCCTATGTCGCGCCCTATGTGCCGATGGATTTGTACGCAAGGTGGGAGCCGGCCGGTTTTGTGCCGGGCAATACCCCCACGCCGGCGGATGAGCCGGGCGGACCTTCGGAAAACAATACCCCCGCCCCTTCGGACGAGGGAAACAGCAACCTCCCGTTTGCTATCGGCGCGATTGCCGCCATTCTGCTTTTGGGCCTGCTGACTCTGCTGTTCCTGCTGTGGAAGGGACCCGTTACCCTGAGCTTTTACTACGGCGGCGCGGACTACGGCAGTTACAAGGACGGCCTGGTGAATTTGGGCCGTGTGGATACAAAGGCCGGCAAGCTCCAGGCGGTTTACCGCTACCTTGACCCTGAGACGAAAACGTGGAAAACACTGGTCGGGACGATCAATCCGGAGGATAAGAGCATTGACAACGATGACCCGCGGCTCCTGAAGGGCAAGCTCTATTACAACAGGAAGCCGTTTCTCAGGCTTAAGTTTTCTGTCCCCCTGCCGGATGGCGTGGACTATCACTTCCCCGGCGGCGAGGGCGCCGAGCCGGTCACCGTAAGCTTTGCCGCATGGATGGTAAAGGACGGAAACGGCGGCTACAAGGCCTTGGAAGATCCCGTCACATCCAAAGCGGTAAAGCCTGCCGTGGAGACGGAGAAAGTCAAGCGGCGCAAGGTTCTCATCACGGCGGCGTTCCGTTCGGAAAGGGCAGATGAGTATGCCCTGAATGACGAGAACGGGAATCCCCGGTACGCCGTCAGGCTGCATGCTAACGGCGGGGTTTTTGAAGCGGACGGGACCGATCTGTTGTATATGAAGCCGCGGTCGCTGGAATTTGCAGACCAGGAGCTTTTCTATGTGGAGGCTACCTGCCTGAAACCGACGAGCAACGGCAAGGTATTCACCGGCTGGTACAGGGATAAAACCTGCACCGCCGGCCCGGTAACAGGGCTTAAAATCCTTGAAGAGCTGAAAGAGCGTCCCGTCAGGGAAGCGCCCTATGCGCCGATGGATCTCTACGCCAAATGGGAGACGCAGGAAAGCTGAAAACGCAGAAGGGATATCCCTTCTTTATGCTTTGGTATTCACCAAAGCATAAAGAACTTTAACTGCGGCAAAGAAGGTTATTCGTTCCGCCCTGGCTGCCTGAACCGACGCACCGGGGAACGGATGGCATAGAAATATAGAGAAAAAGGCGGTGATACCCTAAAGAGAATCATCAAACCGTTTATTCACATGAATTTTATCTTGAAAGGAGAAAAATCAGTTATGAAATTGAAGCGAAAACTGCTTGCAGGACTGCTGACGCTTTGTATGGCTGTTGGAATGGCTGTGCCGGCGTTTGCGGCGAACGGCCCCTCGTCCGGGGACATGAGCGCCGCATGGGTGCAGCTGTATGATAGCAGTGTAGAAGAACCCGATGGCAGCTATTTTGGTTATGTACTTTATAGCAACGGCGGCGAGGCTGACACGGTGGAGGGCGCTGTCTATGACAAGGCTACCAACACCATCACCCTGACAAACTACAACCACCCGGAAATGACCCTTGCCACCAACGAGATGGGCGACGATTTGAAGCTTCATCTGGTGGGTGACAATCATATCGCCGAACTGGTTGTATGGGGCTTCGGCTGGGGCGGCAATCTGGAAATTACCGGAGACGGCTCCCTGACCATCAATGAAAACAAAACGTCTCAGACTGCGGCGATCCGCTTTATGGCCGAGGGAACACAGGGTCTGCTCAAGGTCGGCTCAAACGCTTCTGTGACAGCGTATAAGAGCGCAGGTGAAAACACTTATTCTGCGGCCTTTTTATCTACTACCTCCTCAACCCTTCCCTTCCAAGGCAATCTGGAAGCAGCCCTTACCATGACCCCTGACTCCGGCGTGGAAGGCGAATATGCAGTGGGTGCAACTGTTATTTATGAAGATGAAGAAAGTTATGCTAACAGAACATGGCAGCTTGCCACAAAGGACAATGACGGCAAACTCTACGGCATTTACTTCTTCGAGGCTAATGAGTATTCAGAGGGTCAAACTGATGTGTTTGAGCTTGTAAAGGTTGACGGACTTGCCAGTGGAAATGAATATCTCGCGGTAGCTGTCAGCCAAACCGCCGGCGTAGCATGGCCCGAGGGCTATACTAAGGACCCCGAGGGAAAAACCGTTGACGCAAAAATTTCAAATATAAAGACCATGACCTTACTTCAAAAAGACGGCGAAACCTTCTATTGGGGTTCGGATAAGATTGAATATCCTCCTGAAGGCGGAGTAGGAACATCTTGGTATTCCGTTTACAAGGGACTTACCGACAAGATGGAGATTGTGGATCATTGGGGCGATAAAAAAGAAGCTGTAATTGCAGCTCCTGTTGAGGGTATGAGAAATCTTACCACGGATCAGGAAGGCTATCCGGAGGGATATAAGACAGTCATTGAGAAGACCGGCATGTATAGCTACTACTGCACCAATGATGTGATCAAAGTATCCCCGTCCGGGACTTCTACCGATCCGGGCACTGATCCTGGAACAAAACCTGGTGAGGATACTGGCGCCAAAGATCTGACTGATTCCGAAACCGGCGTTTCCATCTCCCTGACCGACGGTGTGCCAGAGGGTGCGGAGCTTTTTGCTGACACCATCGCGCAGGAAAGCGTGCTGGGAAGCCGTCCGGAACTGAAGGAACAACTGCCGGGCCTGCTGTCCATTTACGACATCAGCGTTAGAAAAGACGGTAAAGCTCTGGAAATCAGGGACAACCCCATGACGGTCAAAATCCCGATGAACGACCACCTGAAGGGCTACAAATACTATCAGGCGGTATATCTGGGTGACCCGCTGGAACGCTTTGATGCAGTGGTGGAAGGCGACTTCCTGGTGTTTGAGACTACCCATCTGAGCCAGTATGCTATCCTTGGCTCCAACACGCCGTTTTCAACCAGTACGGTTCAGGACGAAGAGCAGACCGGCGCGGGCGATCAGTCTTCCGATACAACTATTCCGCAGACCGGGGACAGCAGCAACATGATGCTGTGGATTGGTCTTCTGGCTGCATCCGGAGCCGGCGCTGTTGGCATGACGCTTTACAGCAGAAAGAAAAAGGAACAGATTATCTAACATTTTACGGCCGCCATCAGACAGATGGCGGCTGTTTTAGAAGGAAGGTGGGACTATCAAACGAATTGTGATTTTGGAACTATCAGACCAGGATAACGTTGCTTTCGAGGAAATTTCAAAGATTTTGGAGCGTCATCCTGATTTGAAGCTGATTGAAATGGTAGTTGAACCGACATTGATTTTTAACCACCTCATAATTGACACAGGAAAAAGAAAGGTATACTATAATCAGCAGGAGGTATTACTGACAACAAAAGAGTATGAACTACTTTACCGACTGGCCTTGTATGAAGGGCGGGTGTTGTCATACAGGCAGCTTTATGAGGCTGTATGGGGAGAAGATCCAATGGGAAATGAAGCCAATGCGGTAAGCTGTCATGTATACGGCCTGCGCAGAAAATTTCGTGAGATAGCACTCAGCTTACCTTCTGCTATCCGTTGTGTTCGAGAAGTTGGCTTTTGTTTTGAGGATATTACGGAATAAATAGGGGAAACGACCTGATAGCAGGTCGTTTCCCCTATTTATTTGAGCCATAAAGTCTTTTCTTACGGTGCAGTATTCAAAGGGCGGTAAAATTTGACATTATACAGCATTTTGATGTTTGTTCTTGTCTAAACTTGCGACCGACTACGAAAATTCTACGGAAAATCTCGGAAAAATCTACAAAATTAGACGGTATAATCCCTATATCAACAATTATGAACGGGGATAAACATACCGGGCGGTTGTCCTATCCCCGCAGGGGGATAAAATGCCGGGGATAAAAAAGCAAACGGAAGCGTGATCTTAATTGGAGCGAATCTGAAATGAGGGCAACGAGCGAAAAGTATCGCCTTAATTCCTATGACGGCGAAGAACTGCCGTTTGAGAACTATATGAAACTTGACAATACAAATCCGGCTCCAGATGAAGTTGCAAAAATGATTAAAGCACTCTTTTCAATCGAGGAGTAATTTACCGAAAGGAGTATCGAAATGATATTTGAAGAAAAAACAATCATATTGAAAGATGGCAGGACCGCCATCTTAAAAAGTCCATGTGTTGAGGATGCGGAAAAATTACTGAACTACATAAAGAAATCTTGTAGTGAAACTGATTTTCTTGCACGCTATCCCGAAGAATGGACAACAACTATCGGGCAAGAGGAAGCATGGGTAAACCGCTTGCGCTCTGCCCCTGATACATTGGGTATCACCTGTTACGTTGACGGTGAGGATGCCGGCAACTGTGAGATCAGCTTCAGAGGAGACATGAAAGTATCGCATCGTGCAACCATTTGGTTTACTATGACCACCGCACCGATGGAAGCAAAAAAGGCTGCTACTTCAATGTCAATACGCCGAAAACTCCGGCTGGAAAGAGAAAAGTGCCAATGCTCAGTTTTGTGAAAGAGGCAATTATAATGGAAAAGGAAAGGCAGGAGCTGCTCGATCTTCATTGTATCGCTACCATTGACGGATACACAGATTTTATCTTTATCAATCGCTTCGGAAATCCGCAACATCAGGGAACGCTCAATAAAGCAATCCGCCGCATAATCCGTGACTGTAATGATGAGCAGTTTTTGAAAAACGAAAATCCCGAAGTGCTGCTTCCGCATTTTAGCTGCCATTCATTAAGACATACATTTACGACGAGAATGTGCGAAGCGGGCGTAAATGTCAAGGTCATTCAAGACACGCTTGGTCATAAGGATATTTCAACGACGCTCAATATCTATACCGATGTGACGAAGGAGCTTAGGCAGTCTGAGTTTGAAGGTCTTGACTCATATTTCAAAAGCGAGTATAATAAAGTGTCCAACGAATAAGTGGCATTTCTTGAGCGAGGATAAAAGCTTCTACACCATTTACACCAATTTACACTCCAATCCACCGAAAAACAGCACGAATTTATAGGGATATAGCGATTCAGGAAGAAACCCCGTTTAGACCTGTTATGAGATATGAGGAGGTTTAGGAGAGATTGAAAAGATGGTTGCTTTCGTCCCGACAATGAAAACGATTGACAAGTAAAGTTATAACAAATTCATAAAATATTGCAGCTGCCACCGGGTAGTGAACGCTAAAGCGTTTGATTGTGCATCGTTAGGTCTTAGAAGATGCGCATTCAAACGCTTTTATTGTTAGGGGCATTTTAAATGAACAAAATAAAAAATTATTTTACAAAATCTGAAATTTTGCTGTGGCTGTGTTCTGTGGGCTTTATTGTTGGTTCCTTTGCTGTATTTGACAGGGAAAATTATCTAACATTGACAGCCTCTGTTATAGGTGCTACATCTTTAATATTTAATGCAAAAGGCAATCCGTTCGGTCAGGTGCTTATGATTGTTTTCAGCATTTTGTATGGTATCATTTCCTATTCCTGTTCCTATTACGGGGAAATGATAACTTATCTTGGCATGACTGCGCCCATGGCTCTTTTTTCGCTGGTCGCTTGGCTGAAAAATCCTTATAAAGGGAACAAAGCAGAGGTTACCGTAAATAAAATAAGAGCAAAGGAATATGTGCTTTTGGCTTTATTAACTTCAGCGGTGACTGTTTTATTTTACTTTATACTCAACGCACTTGAAACAGCCAATATAATTCCCAGCACCATTTCCGTAACCACCAGTTTCATTGCGGTTTACCTTACTTTTCGCAGAAGTCCTTACTTTGCGATAGGCTATGCGGCGAATGACATTGTTCTTATTGTGCTTTGGGTCATGGCTATGCTTAGCAATATATCCTATTTATCGGTTGTGGTATGTTTTGTTGCCTTTCTGGTGAATGATATTTATGGCTTTATAAATTGGAACAAAATGTATAAAAGGCAAAACGGTTGTAATGAAATATAGACAATTTTGCATTGGTACTGTAAAATTCGTTTGAAAGCCCAATCCGAAATAATAGACAATCTTGGGCGTGTGAGGTGAAATGCACTGAAAATAGTTGAAGCAAAAGAAAATAAAAAGCAATACCTTGATTTACTTCTGCTCGCTGATGAGCAAGAAGATATGATAGACCGGTATCTTACAAATGGGACAATGTATGTTTTAGAGGATGACGGAGTTAAGGCAGAATGTGTTGTGTTAGATGTCGGCGGCGGAGTGCTTGAAATAAAAAACATTGCCACAGACCCACAGTTTCACGGCAAGGGCTACGGTAAAGCATTGATAGAGTTTATTACCCAAAAATATAAGAGCGATTATTCAATATTGCAGGTCGGAACGGGTGACAGCCCATCAACAATTCCCTTTTATGAAAAGTGCGGCTTTACCCGTTCTCATATTATCAAGAATTTCTTTACTGATAATTATGACCACCCGATTTATGATGGTGGTGTGAAGCTGATAGATATGATTTATTTGCGAAAATATATATAGGATTAACGGTGAGAATCCGTATATCAATTTCATTAAGTTCTATACGTATCCGATAAGAGCATGTGCAATTTTATGATACAAGGGCAAGCCTGTGGGCTTGCCCTTGTTGTTTTAACCGGCAATTATTATAATCGAACGCATCGACATCCCCGAAAATGCACAAGAAGAGGAATGGCTTTCTAAACAGAACTTCCGAAACTGCGCGGAAGATGCCTACACGGGTTGAGCTTTTATAGACATATCCCCCTGACATTGTGCATAAAACAGCGTAAAATAATAAGCAATCTCAGTATTTTACGTGGGGAACTTTTAAGTTTCTCCGCCAATCCTTTTTCTCTGTTTCATTACGTGAACCGCATTCAATTTTAAATGGTGCAATGTAACGAAAACACTGTTGTTTTGCAACGGTGTTTTCTTTTTGTGTGAAAAAAGTTCGTATCCAAACGAAAAGGTGTTTTGAATACTGTAAGAAAATGTGTTTTGTAATTTTACGTAGGAAGGCGAATAGAAAATATGAAGCAAACAATGCAACAAACAATTAAGAATTACGCGTTATTTTTGGTGGGGCTGTTTGTCGCCTCTATGGGTGTGGCGCTGTCCACAAAAGCGGGGCTCGGCACTTCCCCGGTCGCGGCGGTGCCTTATTCGGTGTCGATTATCAATCACGCTTTAACCTTTGGCTGGTGGCTGAATATTTGGAGCTTGCTCCAAGTTTCGGTGCAGGTTCTTTTGCTTCGAAAAAAATGCAAACCGGTCGAAATTATCATTCAAGCAGTTCTGGCGCTTGTCTACGGTTATATGACCGACTTCTCCTGCAAGCTGATTGACGGCATTCAGGTGAATACCTATTTTGCACAGTTTTTGTGGATGGCTTTGGGTTGCTTCGTTTTGGCACTCGGAATTTGGATTCAGTTCAAAGGCGGCGTTGCCATTCTCCCGGGCGAAGCAATGAACCGCGCCATAAGCAAGTTTCCGGCAAACGGTATGAAAATATTAAAATCCTGTTTGATGTACTTTATATCGTCGCGGCGGCGGTAATTGGTTTTATTGCAACCGGCAAACTGCAAGGCGTCCGCGAAGGCAGTATCATCGCCGCGGTCGTCGTCGGCAATATTATTAAGCTTTACAACTTGATTTTTAATAAACTGACCAAAAAGTCCGCAAAAAAGAAAACAGATGCAAA
>OERC01000095.1_pt1 | contig 13283 bp, 9 predicted proteins | sample 1539911 | NCBI WGS metagenome assembly OERC01 (sample SAMEA3891875, study PRJEB23780) | metagenome | biome: terrestrial biome; feature: animal house; material: Caecal content | place: Italy | collected 2015-05-05 | reverse complement strand
TCAGTATAGTATAAATCGGAAAAAAGTGCAATCGGGTCACGCCGCTTCGGATTCCTCGATGGTGTACAGGGTGGCGGTGTCGTTGCCGTGTACCAGGGCAAAGGAGGCGTAGCGGTGGGGCGTGGTGCCGCCCTGGGACAGATACCAGTAGATATCGTCGGGGCCGTAGGTGGCCGCCGCCGCATCCACGGCCTGCAAAATGTTTTTGCCCATGATCAGCTGGTTGACGGTGCCCCACAGCATACTGCGGGAGTAGACGGCATAGACGTTGTTCACAAAGCCCACCACGGCCCGGGCCCCGGCGTCCAGCAGGGCGTTGGACATGGACAGGTCCAAAATGTTGTTGCCGCCGAAGAACTCGCAGGTCTCGGAAAAGACCATGGTGCCCTCCAGCTGGCCGTCCCGGTAAGCCGCGGAGAAGAAGTCCGGCGTGACACAGTAGTTGCCGTTTACCTTGATGACCCGGTGGGTCAGCAGGTCGAAGCCGTAGCGCAGGTCGTCCCAGAAGGAGGATTCCTCCCGCAGCAGCAGCACCGGCGAGGTGCGCACCTGCTTGAACAGCCAGCCGGTGGTGTAGGTGTAGTAGGCCCCGTGGGTGCTGATGATGCACAGGTCGTAGTCGTCCATATGGCGCAGGTCGGACACCGTGACGTCGTTGTCGATGGTGGTGGAAAGGCCCCAGCCGTTCCAGTACTCCTGCATGGTGGTGTAGTAGGGGTAGCGGTTGGAATCCACCGTGTCGTCAAAGGCATAGTAGACGATCGCGTTGCCCAGAGGCATCACATCGTTGGTCTGGTCCAGGGGATTGAAGGCCAGCTCCTCGGGGACGGTGAGGGGGAGCTGGACCAGTTCCTCGTCCTCCCAGTCGGTCAGCAGGATGCCTCCCAGCACCCCGCAGTCGTAGGTGAAGGAATACAGATTGTTCTCCTGGTCGTAGCGGACCGAATCGGCCTGGATGAGGCCCTGACTGGCCAGCTGGTCCAGCTGTTCCTGAGCGGCGGCCTGCCGCTGCTGCAGGTCCATGGCGTCATAGGCGCTGCTGTTGACCAGTGCTTCCACCGCCGCATCGGCCTGGGCCATCTGGGCGGCATCGGCGCGGGACAGCGTTGCCTGGGTGTTGTCGGTGGTTGCGTCCCCGGCGGCCAGGGCCGCAGGGCTGGCCAGAGCCAGCGCCAGTGTGAGGGCGCAGACGGCGCAGAGGGTGCGCCGCAAGAGGTGCGAACGGTTCATTGTTTATCCTCCCAATATAAGGCTGGGCCGGCGGCCCGTCGCCTGCTTTCATTGTAGGAGCACGGGGCGGCTTTGTCAAGAATCTGCATTTCGTTTTGGCCCGTTTTTGCAAAGCTGTCACAGATCGGCGCCCCGTCCCGCTTGAACGGGAGGGAAAAATGCGGTATACTGATTTGAAACCGCCCCGCATCGGGGCGTTCTGCGAGAGAAAGGTGGTGCTTTTGTGCTGGAAAGCGTTCGAGTATATGCCAAGCGGACCGACAAGATCTATCTGCTGCTGTGCCTGTTCAGCAGCGCCATGGCCGTGCTGATGCTGGCCTCGTGGGCGGCGGAACAGGGCGGGGGCCTGGCGGTGGATGAGATCACCGGCCAGGTGACCGGCATCGGGGACTTCCGCCGGGCTTTGGTGCAGGCCGGCGCCGCCGGGATCGGGGTGTTGATCGCCCTGGCCCTGTCCACGGTGGATTACCGCAGCCTGGTCAAGATATGGCCGGTGCACGTGATCTTTACCTGGGGGCTGGTGCTGCCCACCCTGGTGATCCACAACCTGGATCTGGGGCCGCTGACCATCGGCTACAACGCCGGCGACACCGACAACTATTCATGGTACAGGCTGGGAGGCTTCACCTTCCAGCCCACCGAGCTGGCCAAGATCAGCTTCATCCTGACCTTTGCCATGCACCTCAACAACGTCCGCAGCAGGATCAATGAGCCCAAAGAGCTGGCCAAGCTTCTGCTGCACCTGATGGCGCCCATCCTGCTCATCCACATCCAGGGCGACGACGGCACCGCCATCATCTACGGCATCATCGGCTGCTGCATGATGTTCACGGCGGGGCTGAGCTGGAAATATATCATCGGGGCCCTGGCCGCAGGCATCACGGCGGTATCGGCGGCCTTCATGTTCCTCAGCGACAGCATTGGCAAGAGCTACCAGTGGTACCGCATCCTGGCCGTGATCGACCCCAAGAACGAGACGGGCTGGGCCCCCAGCGAGGACGTATGGAGGAACATCGTCTACCAGCAGGACCGGGGCGAAGTGGCCCTGGGCTCGGGCAGGATCTTTGGCAACGGGATGTTCAGCGGGGACTATTACAGCGTGCCCAACGCCCACAACGACTTCATTTTCAGCTGGGTGGGCAACGCCCTGGGCTTTGTGGGGTGCATGGTGGTGCTGGGGGTGCTGATCGCCCTGGTGATCCGCACTTTTGCGGTGGGCGCCCGCAGCGAGGATCTGCTGGGCAGCTTCATCTGCGCGGGCGTAGGGGGCGCGCTGCTGGCCCAGATCGCCGTCAACGTGGGAATGAATCTGCGGGTGCTGCCGGTCATCGGCGTCACCCTGCCCTTCTATTCGGCGGGCGGCAGTTCGGTGCTCATGCTGTATATCTGCGTGGGGCTGGTGCTGTCGGTGCATATGCACAACAAAAAGAAACTGTTCGGATAAGACCGGATGCAAAAAGGCAGGCAAGAAACGCATCTTGCCTGCCTTTTATCATTCGTTCCTTTGAGAGAAAGAATATACGTCGAGTTGAACACCGCTGCGTTTTTACTTGGCGGCCGCAAAAGCGGCGGCTTCCCTGACCCAGCCCATCAGCTCGTCGTCGATCTCCTCCTTGCCGGCTCATGACTTGCGCAGGATCTTCTCCATCGGCTTGCCCTTGGCCAGCTCGTCCACCAGCTTGTCCAGATAGCGGATCTCCTGCATCAGGGGCTCCTCGATGTTCTCCACCCGGACCCCGCACACCACCCCGCGGATCAGCCTGCGGTCGGGGTTGAGGGCCGGGGCCTGCCGGAAAAAGTCCCCGTAGGTGATCCCGTCCGCCGCAGCCTGGGCGATCTGCTCCGGGGTATAGCCGGTCAGCCAGCTGGTCACCTCGTCCACCTCGCCGGGGGTGCGGCCTTTTTTCACCGCCTTGCTTACCAGCAGGGGGTAGACCTTGGAAAAAAGCATCCCATATACTTTGTCGTTGCTCATAGCATACATTCTCCCCTTTGGAAAAGATACAGGGCCGTTGACCGGCGACCTCCATCTATACAATACCATACGGCGCTGCGAAAAACAAGCCGCAGCGCAAAAAGCCCGGAGCCTGCTTGGAACAGGTTCCGGGCTTTCGCCATAAGGGGAAAAAGAGGAAGGTCAGCCGGGGTAGCGGTCGGTCATCAGCAGCTCCTCGGCGCGGCGGACCTGCTCGTCGGTCGGGGGGACGGCGTCCGCCAGAGAATAGGGGATGCCCAGCTTCTGCCACTTGAACAGGCCCAGAGTGTGGTAAGGCAATACCTCCACCCGCTGGACGGTGGGCAGGCTGGCAATGAACCGGCCGGTCTGGCGCAGGCCCTCCTCATCGTCGGTGAGGCCGGGCACCAGCACATGGCGAATCCAGAGGGGGATCCCCTTGTCCGAGAGGTACCGGGCCAGGGCCAGGATGTTCTCGTTGGACTGGCCGGTGAGGACCCGGTGCTTTTCCGGGTCCATCTCTTTCAGGTCCAACAGAACCAGGCTGGTGGATTCCAGCAGCTTGTCAAACCGGGCCAGATAGACCGGGTCCTCGGGGCGGAAGGGCTGCCCTGCCGTGTCCAGGGCGGTGTGGACGCCCTTCTCCCGGGCCAGCCGGAACAGCTCGGTGACAAAGTCCAGCTGCAACAGGGGCTCGCCTCCGCTGACGGTGATGCCGCCCTTTTTGCCCCAGTAGTTGCGGTAGCGCCAGACGTGCTGGAACAGGCTCTCAGCGGTCCATTTCTGGCCGCCCCCGCAGGCCCAGGTCTCGGGGTTGTGGCAGTAGCGGCAGCGCAGGTTGCAGCCCTGCAGAAAGACCACAAAGCGCACCCCCGGCCCGTCCACCGAGCCAAAGCTCTCCAGGGAGTGGACCAGCCCCTCGGGATTACATCCGGGCATGGCAGGTGCGGCTGATGACATCCAGCTGCTGCTCGCGGGTCAGGTCGATGAACTTGACCGCGTAGCCCGAGACACGGATGGTGAAGTTGGCGTACTCCTCCTTCTCGGGGTGCTCCATGGCGTCCAGCAGCTTCTCTTTGCCAAAGACGTTGACGTTCAGGTGGTGGGCGCCCTGGTCAAAGTAGCCGTCCATCACCTGGACCAGGTTCTCCACCCGCTCGGCCTCGCTGTGGCCCAGAGCGTCGGGGTTGATGGTCTGGGTGTTGGAGATGCCGTCCAGGGCCCAGTGATAGGGGAGCTTGGCCACCGAGTTGAGAGAGGCCAGCAGGCCGTTCTGCTCGGCGCCGTAGCTGGGGTTGGCGCCCGGTGCAAAGGGAGTGTAGGCCGGGCGGCCGTCGGGCAGAGCGCCGGTGTACTTGCCATAGACCACGTTGGAGGTGATGGTCAGGATGGAGGTGGTGGCCTCGGAATGGCGGTAGGTGTGGCGCTTCTTGATCATCTCCAGGAAGGTGCGCAGCAGCCACACGCCGATGTCGTCGGCGCGGTCGTCATCGTTGCCGTACTTGGGGAAGTCGCCCTCGATGGCGTAATCCACCACCAGACCGCTGTCGTCCCGGATGGCCTTGACCTTGGCGTACTTGATGGCGCTGAGGGAGTCGATCACGTGGGAGAAGCCTGCGATGCCGGTGGCAAAGGTGCGGCGCACGTCGGTGTCGATGAGGGCCATCTCGGCTTCCTCATAGTAGTACTTGTCGTGCATGTACTGGATCAGGTTCAGCACGTTGACATACAGCCCGGCCAGCCAGTCCAGCATCTGGACGTACTTGGGCAGGACCTCGTCGTAGTTCAGGTACTCGCTGGTGATGGGGGCGTACTGGGGGCCCACCCGCTCGCCGTTCTTCTCGTCCACGCCGCCGTTGATGGCGTAGAGCAGGCACTTGGCGAGGTTCGCCCGGGCGCCGAAGAACTGCATCTCCTTGCCGGTCTGGGTGGCGGACACGCAGCAGCAGATGGAGTAGTCATCGCCCCAGACCGGCTTCATCACGTCGTCGTTCTCATACTGGACCGAGCTGGTGTTGATGGACACCTTGGCGGCGTACTTCTTGAAGTTCTCGGGCAATGCCGAGGAGTAGAGGACGGTCAGGTTGGGCTCGGGGGCGGGGCCCATGTTCTCCAGGGTGTGGAGGAAGCGGTAGCAGGTCTTGGTGACCATGCTGCGGCCGTCCATCCCGATGCCGGCCACTTCCAGGGTGGCCCACACCGGGTCGCCCGAGAACAGCTGGTTGTAGCTGGGGATGCGGGCAAACTTGACCATGCGGAACTTCATGACCATGTGGTCGATCAGCTCCTGGGCCTGGGTCTCGGTGAGGGTGCCGTTGTCCAGATCCCGCTGGATGTAGATATCCAGGAAGGTGGAGATGCGGCCCACGCTCATGGCGGCGCCGTTCTGGGTCTTGATGGCGGCCAGATAGCCGAAGTAGAGCCACTGGCAGGCCTCCTTGGCGTTCTGGGCGGGTTGAGAGATGTCGTAGCCGTAGGCCTCGGCCATCTTCTTCATCCCCTTCAGGGCGGAGATCTGGCGGGCCACTTCCTCCCGCAGGCGGATCACGTCGTCGGTCATGGTGCCGTCGCCGCAGTTGGCCAGGTCGTTCTGCTTGGCCTCGATCAGGTAGTCGATGCCGTACAGGGCCACGCGGCGGTAGTCGCCCACGATGCGGCCGCGGCCGTAGGTGTCGGGCAGGCCGGTGATGATGTGGCTGTGGCGGGCCTTCTTCATCTCGGGGGTGTAGGCGTCAAAGACGGCCTGGTTGTGGGTGCGGGTGTATTCGGTAAAGATCTTGTGCAGCTCGGCGCTGGGCTGATAGCCGTAGGTGGTGCAGGCCTGCTCCGCCATCTTGATGCCGCCGTAGGGCATGAACGCCCGCTTGAGGGGCTTGTCGGTCTGCAGGCCCACGATCTGCTCCAGATCCTTCAGCTGTTCGTCGATGTAGCCGGGGCCATAGGCGGTCAGGCCGCTGACCACGCTGGTCTCCATGTCCAGCACGCCGCCTTTGGCGCGCTCTTCCTTTTGCAGCTTCTGCAATGCGCCCCAGAGCTTGTTGGTGGCCTCGGTGGGGCCTGCCAGGAAGCTCTCGTCCCCGTCGTAGGGGGTATAGTTTTTCTGGATGAAGTCCCTTACGTTGACTTCTTCCTTCCAGATGCGGCCTTCAAAACCTTCCCACTGGGCATAATCCTTCATGCGGTTACCTCCTTGTTGGTTGGGTAAAAACAGAGAAGTTAGATAAAACTAACTACTTTGAACAATAGAAAGGGCACTACCATCGGGCAGCCCCTTCCGACGACGGCATCGCCGCCCGGCAAAGCCGGCCCGCAGCACTGCGGACCCTTGCCTTACTTATCATAGCATGAAACCCGGAAAAATCAAGAGGAAAGTACTAGGATTTCCCGGCCTTTGCGAAAAGTTGTTACTTTGCACAAAGGGGGGCGAAAGGGCCTTTTGGGTTTGTGCCAAACAGTCAGGATGAAAGTTTTGCCCATTTTTTTGCAAATAGGGGTTGACAGATACCCACAAGTATGGTATGCTGTTGGTGCGCCGAGGTTAGAAAAAACTAACCAAGGACGCACCAGAATGGGCGCAACGGCGCGCCCAGCGATACGAGAACTCCTCCATTCCATTCTCTCTTTTCTCCGGGGTCAGGCGGTTTTGGTTTGCGCCGCCTGCCCCAAACGGCAGAACAAAAAGCGGGTCATCCGGTCTGACCAACCGGGTGCCCGCCTTTTTGTTTTATGCGGCGGCCTGTTTGCCCCTGGCCCACCGCCTTTGGATGAAGAAGAACCCCACGCAGCTGACCGCAAAGGTGAAGTAATAGGTGGCCGCGCGGTACAGCAGCAGCACCGACATGGCGCCGCTCTGCCCCAGAAAGCCGGTGAACACCAGATAGAAGGAGGCTTCCACCGAGCCCATGCCCCCCACGTTGGGCAGGGCGTTGGACAGCAGCATCATCAGGGCGGCCAGGGTCTGGGCCTGCCAGAACGTCAGGGGGCCAAGGTCCATAAAATCCGTGCCCAGCCAGATGATGGCGTACATCAGGGCCAGCTTGACCACCTGCAGCAGGAACATCTGGATGCACAGCTTCCGGTCGGCCAGCAAAGAACGGCTCTCGGCGGCCAGGCCGTCCAGCTGGCGGGGCCAGCTTTGGCGGCGGGCCTGCCACTTGCCGGTGTCGGGCAGGCGGCCCAAAGCCCAATAGGCCGCCCTTTGGACGGTGCGGCTGGTACAGACCAGGACCAGCGCCAGGATGATGGCCGCCACCATCAGGCAGGCGGGCAGCAGATAGCGCATCATCCCCGCCGCGTCGGCGGCCAGCAGCCACCGCCCGTTCAGGGCCAGCAGCAGGACGGCGTACACCATCACCGCCCCTTTGTGGAACACATATTGCAGGGTCATCAGGCCCATGCCGGGGACGGCGGGCAGTCCGCTGAGGCTGATATCATAGCCCTGCATGGGCAGGGTGCCCGCTCCAAAGGTGACCACGTTCCCGAAGGCGCCCAGAAAGGCCAGGTCCAGCCCGCGCCGGAACGAGAACCCCGGCACCCTGCTGGCCAGGACCCGCTGGCTGATCACTCCTTCGATGAGCGGGTAGGTGAGGGCGAGGGCCAGCAGCAGGCCCAGCTGGGCCGGGCTGAGCTTGCCGATGGCCTGCCGGATCTCGGGCAGATGGTCCTGGAAGATCAGGAACATCAGGCCGGTGAGGAGGAGAAGGGTCAGGACCGACAGCAGGCTGCGCCGGAACGAGAGTCCGCCCGAAGGCTGTCCCTGGTCTGTGTGCTGTGTCAAAGGGAGTACGCTCCTTTCTCAAAACAGGCCCCCGGAAAAGGCCGGGGGATCTGTCTCTCAGTATACCACGGGCCGGCGGGCTTGTTGATAAACAAAAGGTAAACTTTGCGCAAAAAATACACTTTTGCGGCCGGATGTGCCCGAAAACAAAGGATGGGTCCTCCAATACAAAAATACAGCCCGGACAAGATCCACGGGATCGTCCGGACTGTCAAACGGCTTGATTCTACTTTCTGCGATCTTTTGCTGCCGCATTACGCTTCGTTTTCGGAAGTCTGGGCCAGCAGGGCCTGGATCTGCTCCTGGAGGGTGTCGGCGAATGCCTGCTTGGAATAATACCGCTGGTAAAGGGCGCGGCAGGCGGGGGCCATCCGGGCGGCCAGGCCGGGATGGTCGATCAGCTTGGCCATGGCTTCGGCCAGCTGGCTGGGGCTGTCGCTGTGGTAGACAAAGCCGTCCACCCCCTCGGTGATCAGCCCGGCGGTGCCGGTGTGTTCGGATACGATGCCCGGCTTGCCAAAGATCAGGCCCTCGGTGACAAAGGTGGGCATGGGGTCATCCCGGGAGCTGCACACCGTGCAGGCGCACTGATCCATCAGGGACTTGATCTCGTCCCGGGTCAGGCGCTCCACATAAAAGACGTTGCGGGGATACTCCTCGGTCAGCTGCCGCACCTGGGCCAGCAGCCGCTTGTCGGCCCCCTTGCCTACGAACAGAAAGGCTGCTTTGGCCCGGGTGGAGGCCGGCAGCAGGCGGATGGCCTCCACCAGCACGTCCTGGCCCTTGCGCATTTCAAAGGCCCCCACGCTGACGAACAGGGGAAGCCCCCCTGCATAGCCGATGTCGTAGGGGGAGAAGGTGTCCTGCGCATAGTCGGGCAGGCCGTAGACCAGCTGACCGATCTCGAAGTCGGGGCGGTGGGTGTGCATGGCGGCGGTGGCATGGCTGCCCACCGCGCAGACCCGGATGTTCCGCTCCAGGGTGCGGGGGATCAGGTGGGACAGATAGCCGTAGCCCACAAAGGCGTCGTGCAGCCACCAGAGCACCGGCACCGGCGCGCCGTTCAGGGCACGGATGGCCTTGACCTCCACGATGGTGTTGGCGATGACCAGGTCGGAGGAGATGGCCAGATCCCACAGCATGGAGGAGTTGACGCAGTCGGGGTGGGTGACGGCGGTGGCGCCGGCCTCCACGAACAGGCCCAGCGAACCGCTGTCTCCCGGGCCCAGCACCGCCACTTCGTAGCCCATCTGGAGCAGCACCGGCACGGCGCTGACCAGCACGATGGGCGCGCCGGTCATGTCCAGCACATGGCTGAGCAGCAGGGCCCGTTTGCCATGGGCGGAGAAAATGTCCCCTGCATGGGGCTGGCGGCGATAGCGCAGCAGCGCCTGGGGGATGTGCACCGGATGCCGGGCCAGCCCGGCGGCCAGACACAGCAGGGAAGCGGGGTCGTCGGGGTCACGGGCGGCGGCCCGGCAGCGCTGCAGCAGCTCCCGGGAGAGGACGGCGCACTTACAGCCCTGGGGCCTGTCCGCGGCGCGATAGACCAGGGTATCCCCCTCAAAGCCGAACACCGCGTCGCAGAAGGCGAAATCCGCCCCGCCCTGCAGCGCCGCCGCAAAATAGGAGAGGGTGGTGCTCAGGCATTCCCCATCCTCGGCCGCCAGCACCACGCCGTCCAGCCCGTCGGGCAGGGCGTCCAGGCTGTCGGTCAGCCGGAACTTGCGGTGGAGCTGTAACTCCATGCTGTAAGCCAGGGCCGTGCAGCGCCCTGGGGCATAGACGGCCAGCCAGGTGCGCTGGGTGTCCTGATAGGGCTGGCTGGCCAGCTGGAACTGCTGGAATTGACTGTAACTGGAATACATAGCATACCTCTTTAGGGCGTATGTTTATTTTTTGCGGCCGAACAGGGCGCGGATGGGGGCGGTCAGCTTCCAGCAGGAGCTGGAGAGCACTGCCTCATAGCTCACCCGGAAGTGCTCTTTCTCCGCGATGGCGGCGGCCAGCTGTTCTTCCAGATGGGCGGCGCGGCGCTCCTGACCGGCCAGCTGTTCGCCATAGTTCTGGGCCAGGGCCCGCTGTGCGTCAGCCGCCGCCGAGGCCTGGGCGGCCCGGTCCTGCATGAGCTGGATGCCCTGGCGCATGGCGTAAAAGACGGTGTCGTCGGCGCCCAGCTGGAGGGGATAGTAGGTGTAGGTGACCGACAGCTTGGCGCCCGCCGGCAGGCCCATGGGACACTCGACCAGGAACTGGGGGTCGAAGCTCAAAAACAGGGACTTGTCCTCGTCCAGAGACAGCGCCGAAAGGGGGACAGCCTGGAGCCGCTGGTCGGAAAGGGCGATGCCCGCCACATAGCAGGGCAGCTCCCCGGGGTCCAGACGGATGGCCCTGACTTCCCGCGGCATCTCAAAGATGGCCGAGACGGTGTGGTTGGAGGCCGAATAGGCCGACACCGGCGCGCTGAGGGTATCCTGCTGAGAAAAGCCCAGTCCGTAGTCGTAGTACAACGTCAGCCGGAACAGGGACATATTGTCATAGGTCTCGTGCTTTTCCAGCGCGGCCAACTGCTGTTCCAGGGCCAGGCAGCGCTGGGCCAGCTTGGATACGCCCTGGTCGGAAAGGGAGAGCTGTTCCTCCAGCTCGGCGATCCGTTCCTCTGGAGTCTGTTTGGTTGCAGGGGGCATGAATCTTCACCTCATATCCATAGTGTGCCCGGGCTGAGGGCCCGGGAATCCTTCGCGCAGGGGACATCCGCAAAAAATCATACAAAAAGTTCTGCGGCGGGGGCGGGCCCTGCCGCAGAATACGGGAGACAGGATAACGGCTCAGTGCCGGGCCACATACCGCTGGAAGCGGGCGCGGCTGCGCTCCAGCCGGGCCTTTTTGGTCCGGCCGGGGACAAAACGCTTGCGCAGCTCCAGCAGCAGGCAGATCAGCGCCACAAAGCTGCATCGCAGGACATATTGGGCGCCCAGGCCCAGCAGGGGGCTGGAGACGAACTGGGCCGCAAACAGATACCAGGGCACGGCGATCAGCTCGATGGTGTGGACACAGAAGATGTTGAGAGAGCGGCGGCCCACCGCTTCCAGAGTGTGGGTGAGGAAGTTGTCTGCCCGGGCGCTGAGCCGGACGAACAGGTTGACGATCCACAGGCCGATCATCCCGTTGACAAAGATGCCCACAGGACCCAGGGCCCAGTGGCCCATCGACATATTGTCGGTGGTGCCCGAGAGGATGGCCCCTCCGGCGGAGACGACCATGCACACAAGGGCGGCGGGGAACAGCCAGCGCAGGCGGGGCTGGTCGAACCAGCGGCGCTTTTTGGCCACATGGCCCAGGTACAGATAGGGGACCACCGTCATGCCCTGGGACAGGCAGAAGGGCAGCTCCCACACCAGGCAGGTGCCCCAGCCCAGCACGGCGGTGATGGCCACCGCGGCGGGTATGTACCGCTCAGGGAAGGCGTTGAACAGGATATCCAGGATGATCCAGCCCACCGCCATGGTCAGCAGATACCACATGGGCCCGCAGGAGAAAATGCTCATCCCAAAATAGGTGGAGGTGTGGGGAAGGCCCAGCAGAAAGCCGGCCAGGACCTTCTCGCTCTCTGCGACGGCGTCCGTCCAGGAGCCGAAGAAATGGTGGTGCAAAAGCAGATGCAGCCCTGCCGTGGCCAGCGCCGTGTAGAGGAAGGGGGGCAGGATGCCCCGCAGCTGCTGCTGGACGCATTTGCCGATGGAGCGCTTGCGGAAACCGAAACCGCTGGCTATGTAGAAAGCCGACATCAGCGCTTCGCGGTAGATGAACAGCAAAAAGCTGGTGACGCTCAGCCCGCTGCCCAGGTCGATGGAATAGGCTTCGGCTGTGTGTACAAAGATGACGGTGGCCATGCCTATGCCTTTGAACAGGTCAAACATCCCGAGGGAGTTGACGGTGTGCGTTTTGGTTCCTTTCATCAAAGGGGTCCTCCTCGCAGAAACAGTATTCCTTCCACAGCAGGCCCGCAGAAAAAAGGAAGGATTGGCAGGATATACACATCATACCCGTAGATTATGACAAAGATTTGTTTATTCTAGTATAATGCTTTTTATCCCGGCTGTCAATTTGTATCAGGGTTTTTGGCCGCTTTAAAAAGGTCGGCCGGGCGGGCCAAGCATCAGTTTAACAGAAATTTCGTCCCATCCAAGCGATCGGCAATATTTGCCTCTGAAAAGGTTTTCCAGATGCCTTTTTGACGTTCTGCCGCATCCTATGCAAAGGCGGCGCGGAGTGTGTGCCCCCTTGCGGCCGGCCGCTTTTGCAGCGGCGGCCCATTGACAGCCGGGCGGGGGCGTGGTATGCTGTTGACGTACCTGTAATACAGGTAGACGCAGTCTGCCGCAGACGGGCTTTTTCCGGTTGCAATGGAATGCGCCATCCTATATAATGAATACAATACCGGTGGGCGCCGCAGCCCCACAGACAGGAGGATGAACGATGATCTCGACTGCATACCAGGTAGTCACCAACATGGAAGCCAATCTGGCCGAAAAAATTGCCATCCAATATTACGATGAGGCAAAAGAGGGGGTCGTCAGCATCCGCTACGGCCAGTATGCCCAGGATATCCACCGGGCGGCGGGACTGCTGCTGCATCTGGACCCGGATATCCGCGGCCGGAAGGTCTGCCTGCTGGCCCGCAACAGCTACGATTTTCTGATCAATATGTTCTCGGTCCTTTTGACCGGCGCGGTGCTGGTGCCCCTCAACCTGCAAAAGAGCTGGGAGGACATCCGCTACGAGCTGGACCTGGTGGAAGCCAGCGCCATCCTCCACGACGGCCGCTACCTCGAACGGGAGCCCACCCTCCAGGAAGCGTATGGGGATAAGCTGATGCCCATCGACAGCTACAAGGGCTGCGCCCCTGCCGGGATCCATGAGTGCAGGGACCGCGAGGCCCTCATGGCCATCATGTTCACTTCGGGCACCACCGGTCACAGCAAGGGCGTCATGCTCAGCCAGAAGAACCTGTTTGCCCCCATGCCGGCCTACTGCGACCCCTTCCGGGTCATGCTGGAGGAGATGGGCGTGGACCACTACGATTTCTGCCACTTTACCATCCTGCCCATGTTCCACATCGCGGCCTTTACCTGTCTGGTCAGCTGGGCGATCATGGGCATGGCCCACAACCTCTGCCCCGACCTGCGCAACTTCTACCGCGATTTGGAGCTGATGCCCAGCGATACCATGGCCGCCGTGCCGGTCATCCTGCAGAACATCCACCGGGACGTGATGCGGGGCCGCCGGGAGCGTTACGGCCGGCTGCGCATCCTGACCTGC
>OERC01000092.1_pt1 | contig 13347 bp, 10 predicted proteins | sample 1539911 | NCBI WGS metagenome assembly OERC01 (sample SAMEA3891875, study PRJEB23780) | metagenome | biome: terrestrial biome; feature: animal house; material: Caecal content | place: Italy | collected 2015-05-05 | reverse complement strand
TTCAAGAGCTCTTCACATAAACTAGAAAGAGCATCCGTGTCAATCGGGGAAATATAATTTTCCATGCTTACAAAATGCCTCCCTTAAAATGAACCGAAATATCGAAAACGGCATAGTGCCGCATTATCGTTTTATAGATATTTTATTGTATATCAATTTCTAAACAAAGTCAACCGACTATCCACCAAAATACAGGAAGCGAGAGGAAAGAATTATGAAAACCTATGCGATTTTATGTTTCGTTTTGGCGCTTGCGATGTTTGTGTCGCCCGTCGCGGTTTTAAATTTTTCGGAGTTTTCCGCCGAAAATGTGCGCGCGGCGTTGTTTTCGGAAGAATCGGAAAACGACGCGCAGGCAGCAAACGCTGAAGCGGAAGCCGACACCGTCGCCGTTTTACAGGCGGCGTCCGGCAAGGTTGTCGAACTTTCAACGCTCGAATATTTAGTCGGCTGCGTCGCCTGTGAAATGCCGCCGGATTACAGCGAGGAGGCGTTAAAAGCGCAGACGGTCGCCGCCTACACCAATTTGATGCGCTTAAAAACGAATCCCGACGGCAAGGCGGGCGACGCGGACATCACCGACGACACCGGCACGCATCAGGGCTATTACGACGAAGCGACGCGAAAAGAAAAATGGGGCGATAAATATGAAATTTACAACGAAAAAATCACGAGCGCGGTAAAAGCCGTGCTCGGACAAACTTTAACCTATGAGGGCGCGTATATCACCGCCGCTTATTTTGCCCTTTGCCCGGGTCGCACGGAAAGCGCCGAAAACATTTGGGGCGGCGACATTCCTTATCTTGTGTCCGTGACAAGCCCCGGCGACAAGCTTTCGCCGAATTACAGCGAAACCGTTACCCTTTCCGAAGCGGACGTGAAAGAGGCGGCGCAAAAACAGGGCATCACGCTTTCGGGTGACGCCGCAAACTGGATAAGCGGCCTTGCTTTTTCCGAAAACGGGACCGGCGTTGTCACGCAAATCACCTTCGGCGGCAAAGCCATGACCGGGCAGGCGTTTCGGACGATGCTCTCGCTTAGAAGTCCGGCATTTACCGTAAAATACGGGGGCGGTAATTTCACATTTCAAGTCACCGGCAGCGGGCATTTTGTAGGTATGAGCCAATACGGCGCGGACTATATGGCGCGACAGGGCGCAGACTACAAAGAAATTTTAGCGCACTATTACCCCGGCACCACCCTAACATAAAAGGCGCCCGGCACGGAAAATCCGAAACCGGGCACCGAAAGAAAGGGGCGTTATTGGTTTTCAAGCGTCTCGCCTTTTTCGGCTTTTGCTTCAATGCGCTTGCTGTAATATTGATAGATAAAGGAAACCGCAATCAAAATCCCGCCGAACACGAAGAACGAGATAATCCGCCAAAGAAGCCCGAGCCCGTAAAGGTCAATGATAAACAGCTTGGCAAGCGCCACGAACGAGAGCACAAGACCGCTTTTTCGAAGATTTGTGTAGCGCCGCAAAAATCCCCAGATAATCCACAAAAGCGCCGCGAGCACATAGAGAATGCTGATAACCGGGTTCGTAAAACGAAGCCCGAACTGCCTGGTCAAAACAAGCGTTAAAACGAGCACAAAACTCACCGTGCCGAACACCGGCACAACCTGCGCGGACCAACCGAAATCACGCTGCAGCAGTTTGCACATCCGCAAGATTGCCGCCACACCGGCAAGGCAGGCAAGGGCCATAAAAGCGATTTGCCGGACAAGCACGCCGGTGGGGACAACTGCCTGTCGCCATGTCTCGAAAAAGCCGAAAGGCACAAAGAACAGCGCCACGCAAAGGCCTATAAACAACCCGCCGGAAAGCAGGGCGCTCACGGCGGTTGTGCCGCCGCTTCTAAATGCGCGCAGGAACGAAAAACCGATTAGGAACACAAGCGACAAGAGGAAGAACCCCATCCACCCGGAAAATGTATCTTGAAGCAAGAGCGTTTCCGTCGTATGGTCGCCGTAAATGAACTGCACCGGCACGCCTTTCCCGAGATCTGCAATTCGCTCGGTTAAAAAGGCGATGAAGCCGATCGTCACCGGCAAAAATGTACACGCAAACACCCGGTAAGGCGCGGTCTTATTTCGTTTTGCAAGGACGCTGAACAGCAATATCAGCGCGGCACTGACAACCAACAGCGGGAATGTAACCCACGCCGCGTCGAGCGCGAAATCACCGTTTTCAGACGTGTATTGCATATCGGAAAGCAAATCCTGAATGAACACGACTAATGTGGAAAGCGCGAAGCACACAAAACCGGTCACGCGAAGCGCTTGGCCTTTTTTGAACGTGCCGATACTTAAAAGCACCGTCGATTCCAAAAGCCACGCAAGCGACGCATATTCAAAGCCGAATTTGAGCGGCACGACGCAGAAACTCATGACGACCGCGGAAATAAAGAACAGCAGCGTTGTGCGCGCTTCTTCTTGGAGCCGTGCCGCGCTGTACCACGCCGCCGCGGCATAAATAAGCGTGAGCGCCAAAGCGGGGATATAGAGGAAATCGGTGAAAAATACACTTGTGAGCGTAAGCAACAGCACCGTACCGACGCCGACATTGATGCAGGTGAGCACAAACTGCGCGGCGGAAAGTTTCTTTTCTTTGCCCGTGCCGAAAAAGACGCTGCCAAGGTAGACGAGTACGGTGAGCGCCGCCACGGCAATCGCCACGGCTTCGTAGCTTTGTTTCCCGGTAAGCGAAGCGAGCGACGCGCTCACATAAGCAAGGCCGCAGGTTGCTGGCAGTTGTAAGGCGTAGCCCAAAAACAGCGTGACGTGCCAACGGTTTTTTAAAGAGACGGCAAAGACAAACGCGCTGAGCACCGTCAAATACACCGCCAAAACCGGATATTCATAGCCGCCCGCTAAAAGTTCGGGCATTCGGTTGAGATACAGCATCCAAAGCGGCAGATAACCGCCGATGACCGCAAAAGCGGAAATGGTCTGTGACCGGTGGAGCATGGAGAGCGCAAACGCACCGGCGGCCACCAGCACGCAAAGCAAAAACGCCGTCTGCGGCGAAATGAGTTTTAACACGAAATACGTCACGGCCGTTGCCACATACAAAACGGCAACGCCGCCGCTGATTAACCCTTGCGCAAACACATTGGCGCGGCGTTTGCGGGTGATAACCTCACCGCCGGCGATGAGTGCGACACCGAGCAAATACAAAAGCACGCTTTTGAACACATCGCCGATTCTCGTAAAGGTATATTGCCCCGCCGCAATCGCGCCGATGATAAGCAGAAAAACACCGATTTTATTAAACACGTTTAAGCCGACAAAAGTTTCCCAGCTTTTGCGGCCGAGGCTTTTTTCGAGTTCTTCCGAAGTCACGCCCTCTTGCCGGAGGGTTTGGAATTTTTCGTTTTTCTCGTCTGTATACGCTTTCTTTGCCTGCGCTTCTAGGGCGCGCATCGCCGCGATTTTTTCGTCGAGCGACTGTGCAAATGCTTCGATTTGCCGGTTTAGCGCCTCGGCCTGTTCGGTTTCGGATTGCTGCACTTTAAAAAACAGCTCGTCGATGCGTTTGCGGCAATCCTTTTCAAGGCTTAAAAGCCGGTTGCCCGCGCCCGCCTCGCGCTCGAGGTAATAAAGGTCGACCCGACGGTTTACGGTTTCAAGCACCGAAAATTTTTCCCGAAGCATTTGCGCCGTCAGGGCATTTTGGGTGTTTTGCAGGCGCTTTTGCGTTTCCATAAGCGCGGCGCGCGCCTTGTCGCCGTCGGCTTTTTCCTTTTCGAGAGAAGCACGTAACCGTTTGTTTTCCGCTTCGACGTCTGCGGACTCGAGCGCGGCAACTTCGGTTTCCAAGTCCGCCAAAATGGATTTTTGCCGGCTTACAATCTCCCGCAATTCGGATGTTGTGGTCATGTCGACACCTCCCCTGTTTTTCCATAAAGAACAACCATTCAGAAAATAAAAATGCTATGCTGTATCTCTGATACAAACATAGCATCTTTTTTGCAAATGATTTGCGAATTGTCATTTTTGACCCGTTTTTTGTTCTTTTTGGCTGTCTTCGGGGAAATTGAGCCGTACAAGCAGGGTAAACCGCTTTTGTTCACAGCGCGCAAGCACTTCGCCGTTGTATTTTTCGGCGGTGGAGCGAATGCTCTTTAAGCCGATGCCGTGATTGGCGCCGTCTTTTTTGGTCGAGACAAACGTAAGGCCGCGCCGCACCGGTTCTTTTTCGACGGGGTTCACAACGGAAATCACAAGGCTTTCCGGCGCTTCGGTGATTTTCAGCGTCACAAACCGTTCTTCGACGTCCGGGATCTTCGCGCAGGCTTCGAGCGCATTGTCGAGCGCGTTACTCAAAATAATACACAAATCGACCGCGTTCGCACGGGTATTTTTCAAAGAGGCAACTTCAAACCGCAGATTGGTTTGCTGGTTTTGCGCTTCCAGCAGTTTTTCGTTTAAAATCGCGTCGACTGCCGAATTTTCGCTGACCGCGAAATAGGTCGCGTCCTCAATGTCGGACTGCATGGTTTTTAAATACGCCCGCGCGCCATCATAATCGCCGCTTTGCAAAAGCCCGTTTAAACAGCGCAGGTGATTTTTTAAGTCGTGCCGCAGGGCGCGGGTATGGTTGTATGCCGTCTCCATTTTTTCGACCGACTGTTTTTGCAAATCCATTTGCAGTTTCATTTCCTGATTGTCGCGCACAATCGCAAGCTGATTTTGCAGCTTTGAAAACAGCACGAACACAAGCACGGTGATGAACAAAAGCCCTGCCGCCGCGGCGTAAATGTAATTGTGAATCTGCTCATCTTCCGGCAGGCTTTGCAAGGCAAACTGGAACACCGTCAGCGTGATAATCGTAATCGCGGGGACGGTTAAAAGCATAATCCAATAGCGAAACTCGATATGCTCGCTTTTTCGACGGATAAAGCCGCACAAAAGCAAAACTGCCGCAAGCATGATGAGATAAGGCAGTTCCAGATTTAAAAGCCGGAAGAAAAACGCGTCGCGCTCTAAAAACGGCGCGCGGTCGGCAATCCACGAAAGCGCAAACGCCGACATAATATCCGCAAGCGCCAGCATTAAAGAAAACGCCAACAGAAAAACCACCCGGTCGCGCTTTTTGCCGGTGTAGACGGTGAAAGAAATCACAAGCACCAGCAAAATTTCGGCAAGGACTTTAAACTCGCCGATGCGCCCGGTTTCCTGCAAGGCGAACATAATTCCCGCCGAAAACACAAACGCCACGCGCTGAGGCCAGGGACTTACATATTTTTTGTCGAAAAAGCTCGACAGCAAAATAAAGGCAAACACGATTTCAAAAACCGACGACAGCGCCTTAATGATATTAAACAATACCGTTTCAAACATCGTTTTACCTCATCGCCCACAAGCTCGCGTCGCGTACCGCTTCACGCCGGCTTTTGCTCACGGGAAGCGTTTCGCCGGAAAGCAGGGTCAGCGCATTGCCGCCGACAATTTTAATCTGTTTGGCGTTGACCAAAAAACTTTGGTGACAGCGCACAAAATCCTGCCCCTTTAATTCTTGTTCAATGTCGTCAAGTTTGCCGTAAAAGGTGTATTGCTCGGTTTTGACATGCACCGTAATTTGCCGGCGGTTGCTTTCAAAATACAAAATATCCCGCAAATCAAGCGTGACGGTATCCGCCCCGAGGCGAAACGAGAATCGCCGCAAGCTGTCGGCGCGCAGTTCTTCCATGCATTCTTCAAAAATCTTGCGAAACGCCTGATGCAGCTCGGTTTTTAAAATATAGCGAAACGCTTTGACCTCATAGCCGCGGAACACATATTCCGCCGACGAGGTGATAAAGACAATCAGCACCTTTTCGTCATAGCGCCGGATTTCCCGCGCGGCGGAAATGCCGTTCATCGCCTGCATTTTAATATCGAGAAAGACGATTTGAAAATCCGCTTCGCCGCTCTCATACGCGCGCACCAAGCTTTCCCCGTCGGGAAACACCCGTGTGTTCCCGTCGAGGTCGGCGCGCACCAGCTGGCCGGCGAGCAGTTCCTCTATTTCCCGGCAGACCGCCGGTTCATCGTCACAAATCGCAACCGAAAGCATAAAAGTCCCCTCAAGAAAATTTTAGCGGATTAGAAAATGCTGCGCAAAAGATTGATGACCGATGACAGCATATAATAGACAACCGGCAGCGCCACAAGCCACAAGGCATTGCACTTCGGTAACTTCTTCGGGCCGAATGTCGCACCGAGCAAAACGGCAACCGCCAGCAAATACCAAAACGCCTTCCAAACCCAGGTGGACGCCGACGCCGTTACACTCTCATGCGCAATCAACACATAATATAACACATGTAACACGCGGTAAAGCGTCAGGGAAGCAAACATGGCCCAAAACAGCATTTTTTGTTTTTTGCGGCGCACTTCGCCGTCTTCCATAGAAGCGACCCACAAAATGCCTGCCATGAAAAGCGGCGCGATAAAAAGTCCCACAAGGCCAAAAATAAAACTGCCTGTAAAATTTCCGAAGAAGGCAAACATATTGTTGTTGTCTAATGACGCCATCAGATCCTGCTCGGTCGGCATAAAAAACAAAGCAATTCCGCTTATCACCTGTGTGCCGAAATACGACAGCGGAACAATCAGCCACTTCAATTTGGATATGTCGCCGGCAAAGGTCGTCTTTTGCAAAATGTAACGGCACAGCAAAGCGCCGGAGGTCAAAAGAAGCGCCGTATAAATCACAGAAAAAAGATCTACCAAAATTTCCGGCGTGTCTCCCGCAATGGTCTGCACAATAACCGGAACGCTGTTTACAACGCTGAGAATCAGCAAAGTTAAAAGCTGCCAAACCCAGCTTACTTTGTAAAAATATGCCAGCGGGTTTTGCGGCGTTTTCTTTTGTGCCTGTACTGCGGCGGCTGCCACAGCGTCCAAATCCACCGCGAAATAGTCCGGCGGCAGGTTGTAAGCCGCGGTGATTTTCTGCGCGATTTCGGGCGGCACTTGCGGCGAGCGCTCCAACGCTTCCAGCGCTTCTTCGCTTATGCCGAGTGTTTGTGCAACGTCTTTTCGCCAAAGTTTCCGTTCGGCGCGGAATTGTGCCAAAGTTTTGGTTGCCATAGTTCCCTCTCCCCTTTTTCAATTTAAAAAAAGCCCAAAATAACTATAACATATCTAATTGTTTTTGTAAAGTTTCTACAAAAATTTTGCGAAATATATTCTTTCTATAAAGAAAACCCTGCTGTTTTAAAACAGCAGAGTCAACGTGTTTCATTTTTAATTTATAATTTCATTCGCCGAAAGCAGAAGCGGCAAGGGTAACGAGCTCCGGCAAAAGGGTTGCAACTACGGGCAGGGCAACAAACCAAAGTTTTCCGAGGTTCGGTCTTTTTTTCGCGCCGACCAAAACACCGACCAGCACCGCCGCCAAAAGCAGGAACGACAACGCCGTGTTGCCATAAAACAACCCGCTTCGGTCTCTCACGCCGTAAGCCGCCAAATTCAAAAGAAACGTCAGCACGCGCGCGGCAACGGCCGTTCCGAATAAACCATAAAGCATTTTATCTTTCTTTTTGCCGGGGTCGGTAATCGCCGCTTCTAAAAGCCACGCCGTATATAAGGCACTCAAAAGGAACCCTACTATCCCAACCAAAAACGCCAAAAACGGGCCGAATGCGAGATTGGTCTCCACGCTTGTGAAGGAGGACCAAAGCAAGTTGAACAGACTGCCAATCCAAGCCGTCGCCATACTCGACAAATATGGATATAAAAATTCATAGTTAATAATATCGCCGTAAAACTTGGTTTTTTTACGGATATAGCTGCTTAAATAAACGCCGGATACAAGCATAATCACCGCGGCGCAAAACATTACGAGATAGGTGTAAATCGGCGCGACGGTGAAATCCAGCACGGCAAAAATACTTATCGGGACGCTCACCAGTGCGCTCACAATGCCGACGAGCAGCAGCCACACAAACGACACGCCGAAAAAATAGCGAAACGGGGACTTCGGCAAAGCTTTTACGGCTTCGCGTGCCTTCACTTCTTCCGCTTCAAAGTCGACCGTGAAATAGTCCGGCGGCAAGTGATAAGCCTCTATGATTTTTGCCGCGATTTCGGGCGGCACCTCTTCTGCCGTTTCCAGGCGTTCGAGTTCTTCTTCAGGCATTTCCAAAACTTTTGCCAAATCTTTGCGCCAAATTTCGTGCTCCGCGCGAAACTTAGCGATAGTACGCGTAGACATCCGTTCGCCTCCCTGTTTTTGGGATTTTTTCCGTGATTTCACTATACCATATATAAGGCGCCCTGTAAAGCGGCGCCGTTTTTCGGCGGCGTAGAAATTCTCGGGCGGTTTTTGGAACATTTTTCTTGCCGGGTCTAAATCTCCCCTTGTTCAAAATAGACAAAAATGCGGTTTTTGTGGATTTTGGATTTTTGCGTTCTGCCTTTTCTCAAAATTTCAGCGGTGAATATGAAATTATTTGTTGCAAATCCGCCAGAATTACGGTAAAATAGCAAACAAGTTTTCATTAAAATGAAAGTTTTGCGCTTTAAACTTTCATTTTTGGAATTTGGAGCCATATTTTCCAACTGTAAGGAGTGTTGTTCATGCTCAAACGAGAAGGCGACGTCCGTATTCCGTCCGGCTGTGCCATTTCCGCGATTATCGACCGCAGCGGCACCTGCTTTGACGGCACGGATATTATTGAAAGCATTGCGTTAATGCACGACCGTTCCAACGGACTCGGCGGCGGCTTTGCCGCTTACGGCATTTACCCGGAATATAAGGATTTATTTGCGTTTCATATTTTTTATGACGACAACGACGCGCGTATTCGCACCGAGGAATTTTTGTTCCGCCACTTTGATGTGGAAAACTTTGAACAAATCCCGACGCGTAAGGTGAAATCGATTGAAAATCCGCCGCTGATTTGGCGTTATTTCGGCGCTGTTCCGGCGAGCAAAATCAAAAAGAACGATTTTGACGAAGAAGAATACACCGCGCGCTGCGTCATTCGCATCAACAACGATATTCCCGGCGCGTTTGTCTTTTCCAGCGGCAAAAACATGGGCGCTTTTAAAGCGGTCGGCTACCCGGAGGACGTCGGCGAATACTATATGCTCGACACTTACGAAGCGCACACCTGGACCGCGCACGGTCGTTTCCCGACCAACACGCCCGGCTGGTGGGGCGGCGCGCACCCGTTCACGCTTTTGGACTGGTCGATTGTGCACAACGGGGAAATTTCGAGCTATGACGCCAACCGCCGTTATGTCGAGCAGTTCGGCTACCACTGCAATTTGCAGACCGACACCGAAGTTATCACCTATCTTTTTGACCTGTTGGTACGCCGGCAGGGGCTTCGCCTCGACACCGCCGCGAGCATTTTGGCCGCGCCCGAGTGGGAGGTCATTGACCGCATGCCGAAAGAAGCGCAAGACGTATTCACCGCCCTGCGCGCGACGTATTCCGGCGCGCTTATTAACGGTCCGTTTTCCATTTTGGTCGGCTCAAAGCACGGTCTTTTGGCGCTCAACGACCGGCTGAAACTGCGCTCGCTGATTACGGCGGAAAAGGGCTCCAAGACCTATTTCGCTTCGGAGGAATCCGCCATTCGCGTGATTTGCCCCGACCCCGAAAAAATCATGGCGGTCGAAGGCGGCACGCCCGTATTTATCCCTTTTGCACAGGAGGCTGATGCAAAATGAATTATATTGTTCCCGAATTTGAAATTGTCCGTAACGCGCGCCGCTGCATTTCCTGCGGGAAATGTGTGGAGCAGTGCCCTTACGGTGTACATTATTTTGACAAAGACGGCAAAACCGTATTGGCAGACGACAGCAAATGCGTCGCCTGTCATCGCTGTGTAGCGGTCTGCCCGACGCACGCGATTCAGATTGTAAAATATGAAGACGCTTACAAACCGCACGCGAACTGGACGCCGCAGGTGCAAAAGGAAATTTTAAAACAGGCCGAAACCGGCGGCGTTTTGCTTTCGGGCATGTCGAACAACAAGCCCTATCCCATTTATTGGGACAAAATGCTGTTAAACGCAAGCCAGGTGACCAACCCCTCGATTGACCCGCTGCGCGAGCCGATGGAAATTCGCACCTATTTAGGGAGAAAACCCGACAAAATCGAATTTGACGAAAACGGCGCGATGAAAACCGTCATGCCCCCGCAGATTCGTTTGGAAACCCCGATTATGTTTTCCGCGATGTCGTTCGGCTCGATTTCTTTTAACGCACAAAAAACGCTCGCGCTCGCGGCGCGGGAGCTCGGAACGCTCTTTAATACCGGTGAGGGCGGCATGCACCCCGGCTTAAAGGAATTCGGCGACTGCGCGGTTGTGCAGGTTGCGTCCGGCCGTTTCGGCGTGCACAAGGCGTATCTCGACAACAGCCGTTTCATTGAAATTAAAATCGGGCAGGGCGCAAAGCCCGGCATCGGCGGCCATTTGCCCGGTGAAAAGGTGACGGTGGAAGTCAGCAACGCCCGTATGATTCCGGCGGGCAGCGACGCCATCTCCCCCGCCCCGCACCATGATATTTACTCGATTGAAGACCTTCGGCAGTTAATTTGGTCGTTAAAAGAAGCGACTGAATATCAAAAACCGGTTGCGGTTAAAATTGCGGCGGTGCACAACTGCGCGGCGATTGTTTCCGGCGTTGCGCGCGCGGGCGCGGACATTATTGTAATGGACGGTTTCCGCGGCGGTACAGGTGCGGCGCCGACCCGCATTCGCGACAATGTCGGTATTCCGATTGAACTGGCGCTCGCTGCCGTGGACCAAAGACTGCGGGATGAGAGCATCCGCAATTCGGTTTCGCTGGTCGTTTCCGGTTCGTTCCGCAATTCGGCGGACATTGTCAAAGCCATTGCGCTCGGCGCGGACGCGGTTTATGTCGCCACGGCGCCGCTGATTGCCATGGGCTGCCACATGTGCCAACAGTGCCACACCGGCAAATGCAGCTGGGGTATTGCGACCCAGCGCCCGGAACTTACCGAACGCCTGAACCCGGAAGAAATGTATCCGCGCGTTGTCAACCTGATTTCCGCGTGGAACCACGAAATGAAAGAAATGCTCGGCGGCATGGGGTTAAACTCCATTGACTCGCTGCGCGGCAACCGCCTGATGCTTCGCGGCATCGGCCTTACAGACAAAGAACTGGAAATTTTGGGCATCGCCCACGCCGGGGAATAAGGAGGAAGAGACATGACTTTAACAGCAGGCAAGGAAAATTTTCAGGCACTCAACGCCTCGATTCGTGAACTGCTTTTAAAACACGATACGTTGGAACTCGACGATGTCAACGGTCAGCGCTATATCGGCGCGGCGCTTCCCGCCGGCAAAACCATTTTACTGCACGGCACGCCCGGCAACGACATGGGCGCGTATTTAAACGGCGGCTCAATTGAAGTGTTCGGCAACGGTCAGGAAGCCACCGGCAACACGATGGGCGGCGGCAAAATCATTGTGCACGGCCACGTCGGCGACACGCTCGGGTACGCGATGCGCGACGGCGAAATTTTTGTGGAGAAACGGGCGGGCTGCCGCGCGGGCATTCACATGAAAGAATTTGAAGCCATGCAGCCGGTTGTGGTCATCGGCGGCGTTGCAGGCGCGTTTTTGGGCGAATATATGGCGGGCGGCACGCTGGTGGTTTTGGGGCTTGACAACCCGGAGCATCTGCCGATTATCGGGGCGCACTGCGCGACCGGCATGCACGGCGGGCGGATTTTTATCCGCGGCAAAGTTCCGGCGGAAAACGTCAGCGAGCATATTACCGTGACAACCGAGCTTGACGACAAAGACCGCGCGGATTTAGAGCGCATTGTGAAGCAATACTGCACGCTGTTTTCGGCGTCGCCGGAAGCGGTATTTTCGGAACCCTTTACAAAGCTCATACCGACGACCTCGCGCCCGTATGCAAATTTGTATACGCCGAATTAAATTTTGTTTTTAGAATATGCAAAAACCCGGGACTTGCCGATTGTTTGGCAAATCCCGGGTTTGATTTTTTCAATTATAGGCTATTTATTTTCTCGCGCCGTTGTCGAGAAACATAAATGTAGTTTGTCGGATTACTTGCGTTGTCCGCAAATTGGGCAATACTGGTAGTCCACATACGTCTTAGTCTCATAATGCCCCTGGTCCTCTTGGTGGGAACCGACTTTGGTTTTCTCGGTCTTTGTGCGGTTGACATAGTTGCCGCAATAGCCTTCGTTCTTCATCTTGTTGACAATGAGCGCTTTAAAGGCTTGAAAGTCCGCGTCGGTATAAAACCAATAGGTCTCCCCGTCGCTGTACCAATTTCCGTCGGAATGCAGCGTATAAAGCTGACCGCCGGGAATCTTTTTCGTCTCATAATCATCCACCGTCACCATTTTGGGCACCCAAACCTGTTTGGTCGCCGTGTGGTTCACCCAAGTGTGGGTGTGAGACGCCGTATTGGCATTGCCACTGTTGCCGCCGCCGGATGGCGTGGCTCCGCTTGACGAATTGCCGCCGCTTGCAGTTGCGCCGGCGACCGATGTCGCCGGGGTCGCCGCTCCTACCTGCGTGCCGTTTGCGCTTGTCATTTCCCCTGCGACTTGGCTCGCTTCGGGCGTTGCGGTATCGGTTTCGGCCGATGCGTTTGTATTTTCGGCTTGTACAAGGCTCTGCGGTTCGGCAGTGTCTTTGCGGACGCACGACCGCGCGCCGAAGCAAATTGCCACGATAATTAAGAGAAGCAGCACGATTGCTACCGGAATTACAACTTTTTTATTTTTCGAAAAAAATTCTTTTGCTTGGTTCATCAAAACGTCTTCTTTTGATAGATTATACTTATCATAGCACAAAACGGAAAAAGAAACAAATTATTTTCTAAATTAGAAAAACAAGCGTCCGAAAGTTTAAAACGTCGGACGCTTGTCTGTATTTTATTTTACTGCATCAATTCGCAAATCGCGTTGGAGAAGGCAACCGGGTCTTCGACCGAAAGCCCCTCAATGAGCAGCGCCTGGTCATAAAGCAGTTTGGCGTAGTTTTCGACCTTTTTCGTGTCGCCCGCCGCAAACGCCGCAGTCAGGCTGTTAAACACCGGGTGCGAGCCGTTGATTTCAAGCACTCTTTGCGCCTTGGGGGCGTTTTGCTGAACGTTCGGCATCGCGTCAATCACCTTTTCCATTTCAATTGTGAAAGCGCCTTTGCTCGAAAGGCAAACCGGGTGCGATTTCAGTTTCGAGGACAAAACCACTTCGCTGACCTTGCCGTCCAACGCTTTTTGCATCGCAGCAAACAAATCCTTGTTCGCTTCGGCCTTTTCAGTGATTTCTTTCTTTTCTTCGTCGCTTTCAAGACCTAAATCATCACTCGAAATCGAGCGGAATTCTTTTTC
>OERC01000087.1_pt1 | contig 13758 bp, 9 predicted proteins | sample 1539911 | NCBI WGS metagenome assembly OERC01 (sample SAMEA3891875, study PRJEB23780) | metagenome | biome: terrestrial biome; feature: animal house; material: Caecal content | place: Italy | collected 2015-05-05 | reverse complement strand
TGGCATAATGACAAGACCTCTGGTTGGGAGATTCCCGGCCGGGGGCTTTTTCTTTTTGAATTTCTTCTTTTGTCATTTTTTTCACCTCATTTTAAATTTTGCCTGTCGCGCAACACAGAAGAAGGTTAGGTGAACACCCGATGCAAATCAGGTCTGCGCCAAAATCCGTGTATGCCGAATCAGCCTTGCTATTATATACTAAACTTTTCCGGCTGTCAATAGACAATCTTTTGCAAATGCCTACGTAACAGGGGCGTTTTCATTATACATTTTGCCGACGCGCTTCCCCTTGCATTTTCTCTCGTTTTGTGCCTTAATAATATGGAAACGAAAAAAGGAGCGATTTTATGACGGGAATTTTAGATGTCGGCGGCGGCATGCGCGGCATTTTCGGCGCAGGCGTAACCGACTGCCTGTTGGATGAAAAAGTCTATTTGCCGTATTGCATCGGCGTTTCCGCGGGGAGCGCCAATCTGATTTCCTATATCGCGAAACAGCGCGGGCGCAATTACCGCTTTTACACGCGCTATGCCATGCGACCGGAATATATGAGCCTTCAAAATTTCCTCAAAAAACGCTCCTATTTTGATTTGGATTATGTGTACGGCACGCTTTCCGTGACAGGCGGCGAAGACCCGGTCGATTACGATGCGTTTTTTAACGCCGGGCAGACGCTCATAACGGTGGCGACGCGCGCCGACAACGGTAAGCCGCAGTATTTCACCAACGCGGATTTTCACACCGACGACCTTTCGCCGCTGAAAGGTTCGTGCGCGATTCCGGGCGTTTGCAAGCCTTACAAAGTCGGCGACAGCCTGTATTTTGACGGCGGCGTGGCCGACCCCGTGCCGGTGGAAAAGGCGCTCGCGGACGGCTGCGACCGGCTGCTGGTGGTTCTGACAAAGCCTTTGGATTTTGTCAAAAAGCCCGAGCATTTCCGCGCAGCGTATACAAGGGCGCTGCGGGCGTATCCTAATATTGTCAAAGAACTGAAAATGCGCGCAGAAGTCTATAACCGCGGCGTTGAAAAAGCCCGTGCGCTGGCTTCCGAGGGTAGGGCGGTCATTTTGGCGCCCGCGGGCGGTTACTATGTCACCGCATTTACAAAAAACGAGAAAAAACTTGAACGGCTTTACCGCGAGGGCTACGAAGCGGCGCAAAACGCCCTTTCAAAACTGAAGCTCTGATTTTGTATATATCGCTGAAATCCGGCAAAAAGCGAATTTCTTATCCCCCTATGGTTGAAATTATAGGGAAATTAGTATAATATATACAAAAGATACTTTTTAAAAGGCTATTTTTCAAAGTTTTTTTGGAGGAATATATGAATTACGCGTTATCTAAGAAGAAAGCAAAGGAGCTGTTGTCGGCAAAGCTGTCGCACTTCATGGGCGTGTCGCCGGAAGAAGCGACCGACGAACAGTATTATAAGGCCATCGCGCTGATTTTGCGCGATATGATGAGCCAGGGCCGCGCGGAATTTTCCGAAGAAGCGGATAAGGCCGGCACCAAAAAGATTTATTATCTCTGTATGGAATTCTTAATGGGCCGCTCCTTAAAAAACAACCTTTACAATCTCAATTTGACCGACGTTTTTGAAAGCGTTCTTGCCGATTACGGCGTGAAGCTTGAAAACCTTTATGCGTGCGAACCCGACGCGGGTCTCGGCAACGGGGGACTCGGTCGACTTGCCGCCTGCTACCTTGACGGCCTTGCAACGCAAGGCTACCCCGCGCGCGGCTATTCGATTCTTTACGAAGCGGGTATTTTCAAACAGAAACTGGTCGACGGCTGGCAAACGGAGCTGCCCGATTTCTGGCTGCCCGGCGGCGACGTGTGGCTTGTGCCGCACGAAGAAAGCGCGCTGGAAGTCCGCTTTGAGGGCGAAGTTCACGATTCCTGGGACAATCAGTTCCACCACGTCGAACTTGTCAACTACAAGCCCGTTCAGGCGGTGCCTTATGATATGTATGTCGCGGGCAAAGACGGTAAGGGCATTTCCGTTCTGCGCCTGTGGTCGGCGAAAGCCCCGGCACTCGATATGTCGCTGTTTAACCAGGGCGACTATATGCGCGCGATGGAGCAAAACGCCATGGCGGAGGTTATCTCGAAAGTCCTTTACCCCGCCGACAACCACCCGGAAGGCAAATCTTTGCGTCTGCGCCAGCAGTATTTCTTAGTTTCCGCTTCCGTGCAGGACATCGTTCACCGTCACCTGCGCGTGTACGGCACGATGGACAATTTCGCCGAAAAAGCCGCCGTGCATATCAACGACACACACCCGACGCTTGCCGTGCCCGAGCTTATGCGTATTTTGCTTGACGAATGCGGCTACGGCTGGGACGACGCGTGGAAGATTGTCACGAACGCGATTGCTTACACCAACCACACCGTGATGAAAGAAGCACTCGAATGTTGGCCCGAGGACCTTTACAAGCGCTTAATGCCGCGAATTTGGCAGATTACCAAAGAAATCGACAACCGCTTCCGCAATTTCGTCTGGCAGGCGACCCAAAACGCCGACCAGGTCGAGCGCATGGCGATTATGTCCAACGGCGTAGTTCGCATGGCGAATCTTTGCGTCGCGTCCGCGCACTCCGTCAACGGCGTTTCCGCGCTGCACAGCGAAATCCTCAAGGAATCCGTGTTCCACGATTTCTATATGCTCACGCCCAACAAGTTTAAAAACGTCACCAACGGGATTGCGCACCGCCGCTGGCTGTGCCAGTCGAACCCCGAGCTTACGAAGCTCCTCGAAGAACTCATCGGCGGCGGCTTTGTCTATCACGCCGACGAGCTTTTGAAGCTGCGCGAATACAAAGACGACCCGAGTGTTTTGGAAGCGCTCGAGCGCATCAAGCGCCACAACAAGGAAGCGTTTGCAGAGCAGGTGAAAAAGAACACCGGCATTGCTTTGGACCCGGATTCGATTTTCGACGTGCAGGTCAAACGTCTCCACGAATACAAGCGTCAGCACTTAAACGCTTTGAATATTTTGACCGAATACCTCGCGATTAAGGCGAATCCCAACGCCGAGGTCACGCCGCACACCTATATTTTCGGTGCGAAAGCGGCGCCGGGCTATTTCATGGCGAAAAAGATTATCAGCTTTATCTGCGCTTTGGGCGACCTTATCAACAACGACCCCGACGTGCGCGGCCGCCTGAAAGTGGTCTATTGTGAAGACTACAACGTCACCATGGCGGAAAACCTGATGCCCGCGGCGGATATTTCCGAACAGATTTCGCTCGCCGGCACCGAAGCGAGCGGCACGGGCAATATGAAACTGATGCTCAACGGTGCAATTACCTTGGGCACCATGGACGGCGCGAACATCGAGATTTTCGACGCGGTGGGCGAAGACAACATCCTCATTTTCGGTATGAAGACCCCCGAAGTCGAACAGCTCAAACGCCGCGGCTATAACCCGCAGAATTATTACAACAACAACGCCGAGCTGCACAACACGATTGATTTCATCAACCGCGTCGGCATCGCCGGCAAGCAGTTCCCGGAAATCGGCGGCACGCTTTTGAACAACGACCCCTATATGGTGCTTGCGGATTTCGCCGATTATCGCCGCGCCCAGCAGGAAGCGGTTCGCACTTACGCCGACCGCACCGACTGGAACCGCAAATCGCTGATGAACATTTCCGGCGCCGGCCGCTTTGCCGCAGACCGCGCCATCAACGAATATGCGCGTGACATTTGGCACACGAAATCCGTGTTCCCGCCGGAGCGTCCGAAGTCGGACTCGCTCCACAAGGAAACGCCGGTGAAAAAGGCGAAAACCGCGCCGGCAAAAGCCCCCGCTGCAAAAGCGGAAAAGGCGGAAAGGCCCGCCGCGAAAAAACCGGTTGAAAAAGCAACGGCTAAGGAAGCAACAAAGGTAAAGAAATAAGCAATGGGATGTACCTATAGGAAAGCAGGGAAGGATTGATGCAAACCAGCCCCAGGCTTATGGCTTATATAAAGAAACACCCGGCAACACTTTTGCCGGGTGTTTTGCTTTTAATATGGCTTTATCAGATTTCCATCCAACCGTCATCTCCGCCTTCTACGGGTCCGGTTCCAATCGAAATTGTCAAAATATCTTCCGTTTCAAAAGCCGAGAAATCAAAGTTCGGTGTTATATATTTCTGTTGCATATAGCTCTCCTTTTTTCCGCGAATAGATTCGTTAAATGTTTGCCGCGCGCCAAGCGTCTGCCACTGCATCGTAGTTTGAGGCTACCGCCGCAACAGTCGGCTCGTTATACCATACATAAGCGGTTTTCCCGTCTGTATCTGTGTAGGCAATATATGCGCTGCAAACAATATCTTCCGCTTGCTCGCTGTGCTTTATGTCTTTAATAATACAGCCGAAATATGCGTCCGCATCATCGCTAACTTTTTGAATATAACTGGTACTTGCCGTTTTCCAACCTTCCGGCAGAACTGTCCCCGTTTCAACGGCGTCCTGTGCGTCAGCAAGAGAAATAGAATGGCTTTCGTTAGCGGCGACGAAGCCAACCGCGGTAATCGTAATATCCCTGTTCTTATCCAGGAAGAACGAATCCCATACCTCGTCTGAAATGACGGAAGTCAAGCGATAGTCGAATGCGTCCGCGATGTCTCCGTTTTCTTCTGTAAAGCGAACTTCGGATTTGTATTTGTCTATCTGGGATAAATAGACGAACGGAATGTCAAAATTTTCAGCAAAAGTTTCAGCATAGTTATCTGCATAACCATATATAGTGAGATCGTCACAGCCTTCAAATGTATCATAAGTAATCATATTCATGCTGCGCGGCAGAACGATGCTTTTGAGCGCTGTGCAGCCTGAAAAGGTAGCATACAGGGAAGCCAATCCGTTTCCAATTACAACATTTTCAAGCGCAGTGCAGTTGGTGAACACATTATTGAGAGATAAAATACTCCCCGGAAGGGTCACATTTTTTAACGCTGTGCAGTTCGAGAATGCAAAATGGTCTATACTGGTTACACTGTTGGGGATAACAACACTTTCAAGCGCGGCACAGTCGGCAAATGCAGTAGCAGCAATTTCTGCTACGGTGTCGGGAATGATATAAGTCGTATCTGCTTTTCCAATCGGATATTGCAGCAATGCAGTTTTGTCTTTGTTGAACAAAACACCGTTTTCACTGCTGTAATTCGGATTTTCATTGTCTACAGAAAAGCTTTTCAAAGCTGCTGTAAAACTGAAGGCTTGGTTTCCGATTTCCGTTACACTGCTTGGAATAGAGATGCTTGTAAGTGAACTGCAACCGTAAAAGGCCATGTCCTCAATGCTCGTTACGCCTTGTGGAATTGTAATATTTTCCAAGGATTGGCAGCCGTAAAATGTTTGGTATTCAATGGTTTTTATATTTTCGGAAATGTTAACATTTTTAAGCGCTTTACAGTTTGAAAACGCACCTTTATGTATGGCCGTTATCGTTTCCGGAATGGTGATGCTTACAAGCGAATCTTTTCCGGAAAATACCTTTTCACCGATACTGGTAACTGTGTAGGAACCGATTTGTTCCGGAATTTGCACCGTTGTAGCTTCTGCAGGTAAAGCCCATTTTGCAATCTCACAGGTTTTCTCCTCCTCAGAAAGCACACGATAGCCGCTGAACATTATACTTGTATCTCCGGCAAAAGTTTCCACATAACTGTCGACAGCCCCGAAAAGGACAAGAGCATCAGAACAGGAAGTGAATGCGTTAAATGCAATTTGCGTAACATTGCTCGGAATAAGGACGGTTGAAAGCGCTGCGCACCCCGCAAACGCAGCTTCTCCGATGCTTGTGACATTGTCGGAAACGGTAACAGATGTCAGCGCCGGACAGTTATCAAAGGAGTAGGAGTCTATGGTTATAACGCTGTCTGGAACGACATAGGCAGACACTGGCTTTTGTGCCGGATATTTTATAAGCGTCGTTTTGTTTCGATTAAACAAAATCCCGTTTTCGCTGCAATAATTTGGATTGTCTGCATTTACTTCGATGCTTTCCAATGCTGTGCATGCTGCAAAAGCAGCTTCGCCGATCCGGGTGACATTTTTTGGAATATAGATGTCAGTAAGAGCACCGCACTCCGCAAACGCGTTGGCGCCAATGCTTGTAACATTTTCCGGGATTTCTATTTGTACAAGAGCGGCGCAACCTTTGAAAGTATTTTCTTCGATTGCCGTCAGTTGCCGGGAGAGTTGAATATTTTCAAGCGCTGTGCAGCCGGAAAACGCCGCGTCACCGAGCTCGGTTACACTGTCCGACATCACGATGCTTTCCAGTGCGTCATTTGAGGAAAATGCGTCACTTTCTATGCGCGTAACGGTGTTGGGAACTGTATAGGCTTCGTCAGGTTTGCACATCGGATATAGCAGCAGACCGGTCTGCGCCTTATCAAACAAAACGCCGTCTAAACTGCTGAAATTTGCGTTTTCCGGGCTGACTGAAATGCCGGTCAAAGACCAGCATCCTTTGAGTGCCTGACCGATACGCTCCAACCCTGCAGGCAGATAAATACTCTCCAACGCAGTGCCGTAAAAAGCAAGATCCCCGATTTCTTTCAGACTGTCCGGAAGCGTAACGCTTTTGAGAGAAGAACAATAAGAAAATGCTTCATCGCCTATTTTGGTTAAGCCGTCGGGGAACTCCACGCTTTCCAAAGATATGCAATAGGCGAAAGCTGAATCACCGAGGACGCTCAGGTTTTCAGGTAAAACAACATTGGTTAGCGATACACACTGCCCAAAAGCGGCGACACCGATTTCTGTTACCGTCGACGGTAACTGGATGCTTTCGAGTGTTGTACAATTTACAAATGCCGCGTCTGCGATTTTGACGGTGTCTTCCGGAACAGAATAAGCCGTTCCTGTTTTCCCTACCGGATAAAAAATCAGTTCCGACTGATCCTTGTTAAACAATACACCGTCTTTGCTGCTGTATTGCGCATTTTCTTTAGCCACCCGGATTTCTTTTGGTGAGCCATACAGATTCAGATACCCAAAAGCAGAAGAAGCAATATTGGTAATACTAGAAGGAATGGTAACACTTGTAATCATCCCCCCGTATTGAAAGGCAGTGTCTTGAATCTCCGTTACCATGTATCCATCCAGTTCCGAAGGAATTTCGACTTCTGTTGCTTGACCGGTATAGAAGGTAATGGCACAAGTTTTATCGCTTTCGGAAATGACCTCGTACTGAAAGTCACTGCTGACAGCTCTTGCCTCGGTCAATCCGGTAAAAGGAAGAGCAGTTACTGTGATACAAAGTGCCAGCAAAATAGCAAATAAGCGTTTCCTAATCATAGCCAATCTCCTTATATTTGATTATTTGTTATAAATAATTATAGTATTTTATCATGTGTTTTTCAGCACTCTAACAGTATATATGCTAAAAAAAGACCGGCAGGGTTTGGCTCTGCCGGTCTTTTTTTATGCGTCTATTTTTACTTTTTGCTGTCCCAATACGCCTGTTTCTGCGCTTCCCATTCGGCGCGGTCTTTGTCTGTGAGCTCCCGCAGCACGCGGCAGGGGTTCCCCGCCGCAACAACGCCCGAGGGAATGTCTTTCGTGACCACCGAGCCGGAGCCGATGACCACGTTGCTCCCAATCGTGACGCCCGGGTTTACCGTGACGTTGCCGCCGAGCCACACGTCGTCACCTATGACAATCGGCTTGCCGAATTCCAGTAACTCCCGGCGCACGCCCGCGTCCAGCGGGTGCCCCGCCGTAAACAGGCAGACGCGCGGCCCGAACAGCACGTTATTGCCGATTGTGATGGTGTTGACGTCGAGAAGAATACAGTCAAAATTGGCGAAAAAGTTGTCGCCGACGGAAATATGACAGCCGTAGTCACAGTAAAACGGCGGGTTGATGCACACATTTTTGCCCACGCTTTTCAAAAAGCGGCGAAGCATCATTTCCCGCTTTTTAAATGCGAGCGCCCGCGTGCGGTTGTAGCGTGCACAAAAGCGTTTGGATTTACCTAAAAGCATCAAAAGCTCCGGGTCTGTGTCCAAATACAGGTCCCCGTTTAACATGCGTTCTTTTTCTGTCATATCGGTCTTCCTTTTTCTATGTTATTGGTTGTTTTCGGCTTTTCGCGCCGCTTTTTTCTTTTTGCTTTTGACCGTAAGGCAAACGACCAAAAGAATGACCACTACCGCGGCAACGCACAAAACGACAATCCAGACTACATTTCCCGAAGAGGTGTCCACGGTATGCGCGTCGGCGGCACTTACGGTTTTCACATTTTCAAACAACGCATTTTGCGAAGATGCACCGGCGGCTTTAAGCGCGGCTTGATAATCTTCGCGGTCGGCGGAGGCTTTTAGCCCCGCGAAACGGGTCTCGAAATCAATCTGATAAACGGTGTAATTGCCCGCGCCGGTCATGTAGTTAACGTCAAAGAACGTGCGCTCGCTGTCGGAAAGCGTTGCGGCGTAAGGCGAAAACGTGGAAAGGCGAATGCAGTTCGCGGCTTCGTCAAATTCGCCGAATTTGAAAAACGCGTTGCCGCCGTTGTAGGAAAACTGGTAGTCCGCCAAAATGCTGAACACTTCGTTGCCGCTGTCGTTTTTGAGCACTTCTTCCCCGGCGCCGTGGTTGTGGCCGGAAATCATCATAAACACCTGGTTGTGGCGGCGGACAATTTCCCAAATGCTTTTGCCGTGGTCGTTTAACACGACTTCGTCGGGCTTCGCCGCGTCGCAATCCTGGAAACTGTGGCTGGTAACAATCGTCGGGCAGTCGGCATAGGTTGTGAGCGCTTCGTCCATCCACGCGCGCTCTTCTTCGTCGTCAACGTGCGCCATGGAAATCGAAAGCACCATGTAATGATAACTCCCGGCGTCAAAGAACATATAAGAGGAAAAGCCCGACGGCGAATAAACAACGCCGTTTTGCGTCTGCCGCGCGCCGAACGCGCTTTGCGGCCCGAACGCGTCTAAATAATAGTTGTCGCCGTAATCGTGGTTGCCCGGCTGCTGCAACAGCGGACAGCCGACCGTTTCAAGCTTGTTATAAAAGGTCAGCGCGTTGTCCCACTGTTCCGGGTCGGAATAGGTGTTAACCGTGTCGCCGAGGCTGACGATTGCAGCGGGGCGCACGGTGTCACGGTTGTCGGAAAGCCACTGCGCCGCGGTGTAAAGCACCTGCGGGCGGAATTCGGTGGCGTTTTGAATATCCGGCAGGAATATGACGTTATAGCTTGTTTTAGAAAGGTTGGTAAACGGCAGATTCTCGCCGTATTCGTCGATATAATTTTCCGGGTCGGGAATGAGCCACTGGGATTTATCCAAAGGCGCCGCGCTGATACGCACCTGTTGGAGCGCGCCGCGCGCATGGTGGTCGGAAATGCCGTTATCATAGCCGCCGACGACAAACTGTCCGGCGTCGGGCGAAGCAAACATGCCCTGCATTTCGTCGCTTTCATAGTCGCGGAACGCTTCACAGCCATTGACGAAGGTCGAAATCGTGTGCCCGTCTGAGACAATCGCAATGTGATACCACACCCCGCCTTTGTCCATCGAAACCGACCACGCGGAATCCATTTCGTGGCTGTCGTCGGCGTTGGCGGTTAAGAATTGCAGTTCTTTGCAGTTTGAAACCGCAAGGCTCATCGTGCATTTGCGCGTTTCGGTCATCGTTTCGCACTTGCCTTTGCGCGCAAGCAGCCCCATCCAAGCGTCCTCGCCGGCAAAATCGTCCGGGAGTTTATAGATAAGCTCAATCGTGTAGCCGTCGCGAAATGTTTCTTTGTTAATCGGCGCGTCGTCGGCGGTGATGAATTCCGCACCGCGGCCTAAAATTTTCTGCTTTTCGTTGTTGAGTGTCAAGCTCCCCGACGTGCCGTCATACATCGTGTCGCTTGAAAATTGCAGATATTTTTCGGCGTTCGAACCCGAAAGCACCAAATTGTTGCCGTTTCCGCTTTGGTCTTTTAAAACAAGGTCGCCGTTTTCAAGTGAGCCGGAAAGCACGCTGTCTTCGCTGAAATGCCAGTCAGCGGCGACCGAAGCGGCAGCGTCTGCTGCTTTCGGTGCGCCTGCCGCGGGCACAAAGCAAATTGCGAGCATCGCCAAGATAAGCAAAACGGATAAAACACCGGACTTTTTCATAATCAACCTTCCTTTCTCCTTGAAAATCATTATAACAACGCGTTTGTGCAAAAGCAATATATTAAACGCTTTTTCGTGAAATCCAACTGTAAAATATTGCTTTTTTCACCGGGATAAGGTATGATATTTTCCGAGGTGACAAAGCATGCAGGAAAAGCTGATTTTATCTGTGCTGCCGGGGGAAATTCCGCTTTCAAAGCTTAATTTGGCCGGCACGCACGACAGCGCAACCGCGTTTGTTTCGCTTTCCAAGTTTGCCCGCTGTCAAAACAAAACAATCCCCGAACAGCTTCAAATGGGCGTTCGGTTTTTGGATATCCGATTGTATGAAGACCGCAAAGGTCTTCGCTTGGTGCACGCGTTCGCCGACTGTTACCGTGGAGAGAACACCAAAAAGCACCTGTATTTTGACGAGGTGTTTTCGTTTTGCACGTCCTTTTTAAAAGAAAACCCGCGTGAAACGCTGGTTTTAAGTGTGAAACTCGACCGCGGAAGCCGCGAAATCGAATTTGCCGAACGGTTTTATAAGGATTTTATCAAGTCCAACGCGGCTTTGTGGTATCTTGAAAACCGCGTGCCGACGCTTGAGGAATGCCGCGGAAAGCTGGTGCTTTTCCGCCGCTATATCCAGTCGCCGGATTTGCCGCTGCCTTGCGGGCTGGATTTTTCCGTTTGGGAAAGCCAAAAATCCCGCACCGAGACGGTCCCGTTGCCTATTGTGATGGCACCGGGGTGCACGGCACTTGTGCAGGACCGCTACCGTTTAGCGCCCGACAAAAAATGGAACGACTGTGCAAAGCCGTTTTTAGACATTTGCAAGCCCACCGAAAGCCGCATTTGCCTGCATTATTTAAGCACCTGCGGCGGTAAGGGCGTGCCCGCAGAAAATGCGGCACAAATTAACGAATGGTTTTCTTCGTATCCGCTGAAAACCGACGCGCCGCAGGGCTGGATTCTTTTGGATTTTCCGACCCAGGCGCTCTGCGACAAAATTATGCAATCCAATTTGACGGTGTATTCTGCAAGGGAGATGGTTTGATTTGAAACTGGCAGTGCTCGGCGGGGGCGGTGTGCGTTCCCCGTTTTTGGCAAAGTCGTTGGCGCTCGGCGCCGAAGCGACCGGCATTACGGAAACGGTGTTTATGGATATTAACGCCCAAAAGCTGTCTCTTTACGGAAAAATTGCAAAAGGCATTGCCGCGCGCATTGCGCCGACGCTTCGTTTTTCGCTTACGACCGACGCCGAAGAGGCTTTGCGCGATGCGGATTATATTATCACGACCATTCGCGCGGGCGACGACGACGGCCGCGTGTTCGACGAACGCACGGCGTTAAACCTCGGCGTATTGGGACAGGAGACGACCGGCGCGGGCGGGTTTGCTATGGCGCTGCGTTCCGTTCACGTGCTGCGCGATTACTGCGAGCTTGCAAAGCGTGTTTCCAAGCCGAATGTGGAAATGTTCAATTTCACAAACCCGAGCGGGCTTGTTACGCAAGCGCTTCGGACAATGGGCTATGAGCGCGTTTACGGCGTGTGCGACGCGCCGAGCGGCTTTTTCCGCCAGCTGAAAACCATGCTCGGCTGTGAAACCTTTACGGCGGAATGTTTCGGCCTTAACCACCTTTCGTGGTTTTCGGGCTTTCAGGCGGACGGCGAGGACGTGACCGACAAAATCCTTTCCCACCCGCGGCTTTATAAAGACACCGAAATGCGGCTGTTCAACCCCGAACTTATCGAAATGTGCGAGCATTTTTTGCCGAATGAATACCTCTATTTCTATTATTTCCGTGACCGTGCGGTCGAGTCGGTTTTAAAAAGCGACAAAACCCGCGGCGAGACCATTCGCGACATCAACGCGCACATGTTAAAAGAGTTGCAGAAGATTGATATTGACAACGATTTCGAGGCGGCGTTCCACTGCTTTATGCTCCACTACGCCATGCGTGAGGACAGCTATTTTTCGATTGAATCGGGAAAACAGCGCGCGGAAAAATTCCCCGTCCCCACGGTGGAGGAATATATTCATCAGCCGGACAACGGCGGCTATGCGGCGGTGGCGCTCGAGTTTATTCAGGCGCAGCACACAGGCTGCCCCGTGCAAATGGTGCTTTCCGTGCCGAACAACGGCGCGCTTGACTTTTTGCGTGCGGAGGACGTTTGCGAGCTTTCCTGCACGGTGGACCGCGACGGCGTGCACCCCCACAAGGTAAATTATGTACCCGAAATGCAGAAAAACTTAATCTGCACGGTAAAACAATATGAAAACCTGACGGTCGAAGCGATTATGACCCACAACCGGCAAAAGGCGGTACAGGCGCTGACTTTGCACCCGCTGGTTTGCTCTTATCCGCTTGCCGAAGCGCTCGTGGACGCTTACGCCAAGCAATATCAAGATTATATCGGAGCGTGGGAAAAATGAACGGAGTTGCCGTAATTTCACAACTGACCATAGATTGCATTTATGCGGATTTCCCGCGCTTTCCCGAAAAAGGGGAGGAGCTTTACGCAAAGCACTTTGAAATAACGCTCGGCGGCGGCGCCTGTGTCACGCCGATTCGGTTAAGCAAAATGGGCGTGCCCACGCGCTTCGGTACATTTTTCGGCGAAGATATGCTCTCCGCCACAGCGCGGATGCTTCTCGACAAATACGGCGCGACCAACGTACATAACTTTTATAAAGGCGACAAAAGCCCGGTGATTTTCAGCACGATTTATTCTTACCCCGACGACCGCGGCATTTTGACCTATGATTCCGGAATCGGTGAGGACAGCCTTTCCGACGACGAAATTTATGATTTCCTCAAAGGGGCGGACGTCTGCTTCGCGCCGCAGCGGCCTGAAATTCTTAAAAAATTACAGGCGGACGGCACCAAAACCGTCTATGACGTCCACTGGGAAGAGGGGCAGACGCTCGACGACCACAAAGCGGTGCTGCGCTATGCCGATATGTTCACCCCCAACGACAAAGAGGCAATGTTTTTAACAAACACCGACACGCCCGAAGACGCGCTGCGCGTGCTTTGCGAATACACGAAACAGCCGATTGTCAAAATCGGCAAAAAAGGCTGCTGCACAATGATTGACGGCGAAATACAGTATTTCCCCGCCGGTGAAGCGACACCAATCGACAAAACCGGCGCGGGCGACAATTTCCTTGCGGGCCTTGTGTTCGGAATGTATCATAAGCTTCCGGTCGGCGAATGCATCCGCCTTGCCAATATCGCGGGCGCGCTTTCCACCGAGGCGCACGGGTGTTTTTCGGCGAAATATGATTTAAACGACTATCTTTGTTAAAGGGGAGGCGTTTTTGTGACCGCGGTTTTTATCGTGCTCGGCGTTCTCGACGCGCTGTTTGTCCTTTTGTTTGCCGTTTGCGGCGTGATTTTTAAACAGCTTGTCTGGCAAAATCCCTTTCCCACACCGAAGTGGTTTGCAAAATTTATAGCGGGTTCGGGCGCGCCGGACAATTACGCGCACGATATGGAAACCGCCCGCAAGGCGCTCGACGCGCTCCCGATAGAAACCGTGTGGCTGCATGCGCCGGACGGCGCGAAACTTTGCGGGCACGTTTTGGTGCCGAAAAAGCCGAACGGAAAATTGGTGCTCGCCTGCCACGGCGCGCGAAGCAGCGGCCTCGGTGAATTTTGT
>OERC01000084.1_pt1 | contig 13925 bp, 7 predicted proteins | sample 1539911 | NCBI WGS metagenome assembly OERC01 (sample SAMEA3891875, study PRJEB23780) | metagenome | biome: terrestrial biome; feature: animal house; material: Caecal content | place: Italy | collected 2015-05-05 | reverse complement strand
AAAGAAGAAAAATGTGGCATAAAAGAGGCGGTAAAACAAGGAAAAATATCAAAAGAACGCTACGAAAACTTTTTGAGAATTTAGGAGGAATTGTATGGAAGTATCAGCTTCAATTTTAAGTGTAAAAAAGGAAAATTGTATACAAACTATTGTAAATCCGGCCGAAAAAGCAAAACCGGCGCCCTTTTGGGACGCCGGAAGAGGTTTGCACTTGTTTAAAGGGCAATGCCGTTTTGCTGTTTTGCCGCGGTGACGGTGTTTTTCAAAAGCGTTGCAATCGTCATCGGCCCGACGCCGCCGGGCACGGGCGTAATGTAAGACGCTTTCGGTTCGACTGCGGCAAAATCCACGTCGCCGCAAAGCTTGCCGTTTTCGTCGCGGTCCATGCCGACGTCAATGACAACCGCGCCTTCTTTAACCATGTCCGCGGTGACAAAATGCGGAATCCCGACCGCCGCGACCAAAATATCGGCGCGCGAAGTGACGTCTTTTAAGTTTTTGGTTTTGGAGTGACAAATCGTCACCGTGCCGTTTTGGTGCAGCAGCAGCATCGCCATCGGTTTGCCGACAATGTTGCTGCGCCCGATGACCACGCATTCCTTTCCCGCGACATCAATATTGTAATGGCGGAGAATTTCCATAATTCCCGCAGGTGTGCAGGGCAAAAAGCTGTAGTCACCGATCATAATATGCCCGACGTTGACCGCGCTGAACGCATCGACGTCTTTTTTCTCGGAAATCGCGGCGATGACGGCTTCTTCATCCAAATGCTTCGGAAGCGGCAGCTGGCAGAGAATGCCGTTGATAGAATCTTTTTGGTTAAGCTCACGGACCAGCGCGAGCAGTTCTTCCTGGGTCGCCTCTTCGGGCAGGGCGTATTCTTCGGAAACAATCCCCGCCGCTTCGCACGCTTTCTTTTTGTTGTTGACATAGGTGCGCGACGCAGGGTTGTTGCCGACGATAATCACGGCGAGCCCCACCGAAACACCCTGTTTCTTTAGGGCTTCGACTTCCTCTTTGACTTCTTCTTTGACTTTTGCGGAAACGGCTTTTCCGTCAAGAATCACTGCCATTTTTGCCTTCCTCCTTTTGCTTTTTCTCGAGCATTTTGTTTTTCGCTTCTTTCGCCTTTTTCACTTGGCGGCTTTTTTCGCGTTTCTCCGCCTTTTCGTCTTCAAGCGAATAATCGAGCTCCGCGGGGAGCGTTTCCACCGGCGAAAACGGAACAGGGTGCTTTTTGAGTTCCACGAGTTTCGCAATCAAAATCGCGGCGCAGATAAATACCAGCACCATGGAAAGCACCTGGGACACGCGTAAGGAGGTTGTGCCTATGTAAAGGCTGTCGGTACGAAGCCCCTCCACCACCGCGCGCTCCGCGCCGTAGAGGATCCCGTAGCAGAGAATCAGCTGGCCGCTGAATTTATAGGCTTTTTTGCAGATGATATAAATGATAATAAAGCTCGCAATGCACCAAAGCGATTCGTAAAGGAACGTCGGGTGCACGGGAACAGACGCGTCCATCGTAATCCCTTTTTCGGCAAATTCCGACTGGTGGCTGGAAATATAGCTCGCCACCTTGTCGCTGGTCATGCCCCACGGCATCGTGGTGTTCGTGCCGAACGCCTCTTGGTTTGCGTAATTGCCCCAGCGGCCGATGCCCTGGCCGATTAAAAAGCTCATGCCCGCCAAGTCCAAAAGCTTTAAGAAGTTAAGGCCGTTGTGCCGGCAGACCAGAAACGCGGCGAGAATCCCGCCGATAAGCCCGCCGTAAATCGCAAGGCCGCCCTCCCAAATCTGGGGGATTTCCGACAAATGGCGGCTGTAATAGTCCCACTCAAACGCGACATAGTAAAGCCGCGCGCCGAGGATGCCGCCGATTGTGCCGAACAGCAAAATGTCAAGCATTTTGTTTAAGTCGAGCTTCCATTTGTAAGCCATCCGCCCGCCGAACAAAACGGCGAGCAGAAAGCCGAACGCAATAATCACGCCGTAGAATTTAATGGTAACTTCGTGACCGAACAACGTAAATTCGCAAAGCGTGGAATAGACGTTGAAAACGTGGTCAAGACCCGTGAATTTTACCGCGGTGTAATCCGTTAAAAACTGCATGGTTTATTCTCCTTCCGGCTTGATAACTGAAAGCGACGCGCAGTCGGTCTGCAGCGCGGTGCGAAGCCGCGCGTTGACTTCGTCAAGCGTCAGCGACTGTAAAATTTCGGTTTCGTCAAACAGCCCTTCTTTGCAGAAATACGCCGAAACCATCGCGTTTGCAATGCCGTCGATGTCGTTAAACTGCATGATGCTTCTGCCGTAAAGTTTTTTTCGGATGCGCTCGAAGTCGGCTTCGGAAATACCGCTTTCCTGCAACGCACGAATGCGCGCGGTAATGCGCTTTTGCACTTCGCGCCCGTCGGGGGACTCGCCGGTGAAAATCCACGCCGCATAGCCGTAGCCGCAGAAATATTCGCTTTCAAACGAGGTGTTGATAAGCCCCGCTTCCAAAAGTTCGGAATAAAACGCCGAGGTTTTGCCCGCGACGGCTTCCAAAATGATGTCGCTTATAAGGATTTCCCGCAGCGAGCGTTCGGGCGTTTCGACCGCCTCTTTAAAGCCGAGGCTGAAAATCGGGAACGCCACCGAAAGCGTCTCTTCGGTATAACTTTCGGCGACTTCGCGCGGCTCGCGGTGGAATTTTCGTTCGATCCGGATGGGCTTTTGCGGCTTTAACAGCCGGTCAGCGACGGAAAGCACCTCGTCGGGCGTGACGTTGCCCGCCACGCAAAGCACCATATTGGAAAAGTTATAAAACGTCTCATAGCATTTGTATAAAAGCTCCGGCGTGATTTCGGCAATGGATTCTACCGTGCCGGCAATGTCGATGCGCACCGGGTGGGTTTTGTACATCGCGCGAAGCAGGGAAAACAGCGCTTCCCAGCCCGCTTCGTCGCGGCACATTTGAATTTCCTGCCCGATAATGCCCTGTTCTTTCTGCACGGTTTTTTCGGTGAAATAGGGGTGCGTCACAAAGTCGAGCAAAATTTCCAACGACTCCTGAAACTTGCCGGTACAGCTGAACAAATAACAAGTCTTGTCAAACGACGTGTAGGCGTTGGCGCTCGCGCCGGTTTTGGCGTAGCGCTCAAAGGCGTCTAAGTCTTCGCTTTCAAACAGCTTGTGCTCTAAGAAATGGGCAATGCCCTCGGGCACACAGGTGAATTTTTCCTCGCCGTTTAAGCGGAATTCCGTGTCAATCGAGCCGTAGCGCGTGCCGAACACCGCATAGGTCGCGGCGTAGTTTTTCTTGGGGTAGACTAAAATTTTCAAACCCGACGGGTGGTCGATTTCAAAATAGCTTTCGCCGAGTCTTTCACTTTTCACTTCACGAATGTCAGGCATTTTCCGCTTCCTCCTTTCCGGCAAGCAGATATACGGTGTCGAGCGTAAGCGATTTTGCTGCGCGCACAACGTCTTCGCGCGTGACTGCCGTAAGCCCCGCGACCATATCTTCCGGCGTGCAGACCGCACCGTCGAGCGACTGGGCAAAATAGACGTCAAGCCCCTCCGGCGTGTCGCCGAGCCCGCGGAACGCGTCGCACAGTGCCGCTTTTGAGGCGGCAAATTCCTCGTCGGTAAATTCGCCGTTCTGCATCACTTTCAACTGTTTTTTGATTTCACTAAGCGCCGCGTCTTTGTTTTTGCGCTCAATCCCGCTTTGCACCATCACAATGCCTTTGTTGCGGTCGAGCCGCGCCGAGCAGTAATAGCAAAGACTCAGCTTTTCGCGGACGTGCATAAACAATCTTGAATACGGGCCGCCGCCGAACAAATCGGTCATCAGCCGCATTGCAAAATAGCCGTCATCGCGGTCGCGCATGCCGGTGCGGAAGCCCAAAACCAGCTTGCTTTGGTTGACGTCCATTTCTTCGGTGACTTCAGTGACGTCCTCCGCCGATTCCACGAACACGGTCTGAATTTCCGCCGGGGCGCGGTCGCCGTTTTGCAGTTCGAGCGCCTTATGAAGCATGTTTTCAAACGGCGCAAAATCCACATTGCCTATCACCTGCACGCTGACCGTCGCTTCGCGAAGTAACTGCTGCCAAGCTTTAAACATACTTTCCGGTGTGACGGCGCGTACCGCTTCCAAAAGTTCCGCTTTGGAAACGCCGAAAGGCTCGTCCGCGCACATGATTTCAAGGCAGCGCGACAACGCATAAGCGCGTTTGTCATTTAACTCGCTTTCCAAATCCTCGGCGCAAAGGCGCACTTCCGTTTCGAGCTGGGCGCGGTCAAACAAGCCGTTTTCGGCGTGGGGCGAGAACAACAGCTCCAAAAGCAGCCGCAGCGCTTCCACGCTCAATTGTTCGCCCGAAAGCGCCAAATCGTCGCGGATACAGGTAATCGAAAACCGCAGGCGATAACCCTCGCCGAGTTTGGAAACGTCGGCGGAAAGGATTGCGCCGTAAAGCTCCTCTAACCGCTCGTTTAACTTCGAAAGCGTCGGGTATTTTGCCGACGCGTGCGTAAGAAACGACGCGAGCACCGCATTTTCCGCGGTGTTTTCGAGCAGCGGCATCAGTAAAAGAACAGAAATACAGGTCGTTTTTGTGTTTTCGGTACGCACTTGCAAAAGCCGGAGCTTTTCGCCGATTTGCGTTACCTCTGGTTGAACCGACATTGAATTACTCCCTTTTTTAAAGTCAATAGGCTTATTTTAGCATACTGCGGAAAAATTTTCCACATATTCAAAATATTTTTACAATATGATTTTCCCCGTCGGGGCGAAGAAATGCCGCCGCTTCGCCGTCGATTTCCACGCGTCCGGCGGCATTCTCCGCGACTGTGACTTCAATCTTCGCGCCGCCGAGATAAATGAAAAACTGAAACGCGCCCCAGCTTTTCGGCGGGTTCGGATGAAAATACAAATTGCCGTTAATAAAGCGAAGCCCTAAAAGCACCTCGGTCACAAGGGCGTAAAACTGCCCCGCCGAGCCCGAATAAAGGCTCCAGCCGCCGCGCCCGGGCTCGACCGCCGCATAGACGTCGCCGGCGAAATAATACGGCTCGGTTTTATAGACCGCTTCGTCTTTATTAAGCGGATTTAACAGCGACAAAACCGCTTCGCCCTCTTTTTGGTTGCCGCTTTCAAACAGCGCGCGGCAAAACCACACCGCAGCGTGGGTATATTGCCCGCCGTTTTCCCGAACCCCGGGCGGATAGCTTGCCACATAGCCCGCCGAGCGGTCTTTCCCCGAGAAGGGCGGCCAAAACAGGCGCACAAGTCCGTTTTCGGAATCCACCAACGCCGTGTAGGCGGTTTGAAGCGCCGTTTGCACACGCATTTTATCGGGCATTTTCGCGAACACGGCAAAGCTTTGCGTAAGGCTGTCGATACGGCATTCTTCGCAAAGGTTCGCCCCCATTTTTCGCCCGTCGTCAAAATAAGCGCGCAAATAATGGTCGCCGTCCCAAGCCGAACGGTCCACGGCTTCGCGCAAATTTTTAGCCAAAGTGCGGTAAACGTCCGCGCCCTCGCCGAGGGCTTCCAAAAGGGCGGAAAACGCGTCGAGCACCACGGCGGCAAACTGCGAAAGCCAGACGCTTTCGCCTTTTCCCTTTACGCCGACTTGATTAAAACTGTCGTTCCAGTCGCCCGCGCCCATTTTTAAAAGCCCGTGTTCGCCGAACTGCAAGCCTTTTTCCAAGGCGCGTTTCGCGTGCTCCAAAACGCTCGCTTTTTCTTTTCCTGCGTGCGCGGCAAAATAGCGCTCGTCCTCGGTTTCTTCGAGCGGCGGCGCGTCTAAAAACGCAATTTGCTTTTCTAACATTTCCCGGTCGCCGGTCGAAAGGACATAGCGCGCTACAATGAGCGGCAGCCAAAACAGGTCGTCGCTGTAACGGGTTCGCACCCCGCGTTTGCCCGCGCCGGCTTTTGCGGCGGGGTGCCACCAGTGGAGCACGTCGCCCTCCGAAAACTGCGCGGCGCAGCAGCGGTAAATTTGCAGCCGGCAAAGCTTCGGACGAACGGGCAGCAGCGCGTCGGCATCTTGAAGCTGGTCTCGAAAGCCGAACGCCCCGCCGGACTGGTAAAAGCCCGTGCGCGCAAACAGGCGACCCGCTTCAATTTGATTGGGCAAAAACGCATTGAACAGCGTGTTAAACGCCTTATCATTCGTTTTGACGCGAATGCGGTCGCCAAAGTGCATCGGCGGCAAATCCGCTTTCGCAAGACATTCGGCGCCTTCGGCAAAGCGCGAAAAGCTTAAAATAAACTTGACCCGCTCTTTGCGGCGCGGCGGCAAATAGAGTTTCTTGCCCACTGCGGCACAGCCGAACACCTGCGGCAAATCGCCGCCGCTGTCCCATCTGCCTGCGGCAAAATCGTCGTCATGCACCGTAAAAAAGGTGTTTTCCCCTTCCGCAAAAAGGCGCATTGTGCCCGGGTACGCGGGCGTAAGCGGGCTGTGCACTTCAAGCGCGCCGCCGAAAAACCGCGATTGCAAATTTTTGGCGCGGCGGTCGTCTTCGCCGAGCACCGGGCGCGTGTAATAGCAAACCTCCGCCTGTTTTTCGGCGTCGTTTTGGTTTTCAAGAAGTACCTCCACCTGTTTTCGCATACCTTTTCGGGGAACCGACACCGTGACGGTGACTTGAATCCCGGCGGCGGAAGAAACATATTCCGCGCGGTTGTCGCCGAATCGCGCGCAGGACGCGCGCAAAACATCAAAAATCTTGCCGTTCACGCGCAAAAACAGCCGTTCGCCCAAATTGTCAAGCATCGGGTCGTTGGAAAAGGTTGTCAATTTGTTGAGCCTTGCGTTTTGCGCAAAGGTCGTGCCGAGCGTGCTGTCGCTAAGAAGTGTGCCGAACGTCGGGTTCGCGAGCATATAGCACCACGGCAAGTCAGGCTTTCGGCTGATTTCGGCGCCTTGTTCCGAAAAGCGGTTCGGGGCGGACGCGCTCACACAATCGAAAACAAAGCTTTGTGAAAAAGCTTTTTTCTCCGCCGCGCCCTCGTCGGGGCTTCCGAGCGGCACCAACGCGTCCGACAGCGCCAAAAGAGTGGTTCGGTCGGGCAGCGTCATGCTTTCCCGCCGCAAAACATACACGTTGCCTGTGTCCGAGCAAAATCCCGGGCAGCTTGTTTTGAAAAGCACGGTTTCGATTTGTTTTGTAAGGCTTTCCCCTTGCATTTCGGAGCCGGAAAAGCAAAGCACAAGGTCACAGGGAACCCCGCGGGCACGCAGTTCCCCGAACGCCTCTATAAACGGCTTTGCCGCCGCAAAATCCGAAAGCGCGGTCAGCGTGACGGTCAAAATCGGGCGATCGCCGGAAATCCCGAGCCGCCAAAGCGCTTCGACCCCCTGCCGGTTTTCGCGCATCGCGTTTATTTGCACCGGCGCGGGCTCGGCTTTGAAAAACAGGGCGGGCAAAAACGCGTTTGCCGCGGCGCTTTTCGGGGTGTCGTCGCAAAACGCGGCGCGCGCGGCATTTTTCGCGGGCGGCGCGCCTTCGGTGCGCAAAGAACCGATGACGGAAGCAATTTCCGCTTGCGAACGTCCGCAGCAAAGAAACAGCGTCACGCTTTTTTCGCCGTGCGCCGGAAGTTCGAGCGGAATTCGCGCCGCAAAGCAGACGTCGGCAATCCCCGAACGGTCGTTTCCCGTAAAATCCGCGTCCGAAAGCGAAAACACACCTTTGGTGCGCGTGAGAACTTTGTCTCTGGTGAGCGCGCAGGCGTAAGGGATTTCTTCCAAAATCCCGCAGCCGCAATAAAGTGCCGATTCCCCCTGCCGCGGGCGGCGGGTAAACAGCACGTCGTTTTCTTTTGTGCGTGAAGCGGTGACCAAAAGCTTGCGAAACGCCAAATGTGCCTGTTCGGCAAGCGGATTTTGCATAGACGGCTCAAAATACAAAAGCAAATGCCCGCGCAAAGGTGCGTTCGTCCGGTTTTGCACGGTGATTCGCCGCAGTTCCACAGGGCCTTTGCCGCGCACGGTCACCACCGTTTTGGCGCGCAAAGCGTCGTTTTGCGCCGTATACACTGCCGCATTTTCCGAAAACACGGTTTTATAATGTGCGCCGGCGCGTCGGTCTAATACAGCTTGCAGCGGCAGGGTGGTTTCCCCCACCTGAAAAACGCCGAACACGCCTTGCGGGGCGTTTAATAAATCGCGACTGACACGCGTGACCGGCAGCCCGCAAAACAGGCTGTACCCCGCGCCGCCGTCCGTCAAAATACCGGTCCACACGCCGTCGCCGTAAACCGCAACGCGCGGCGAAAGGGGAGAGGGCGCGCGGCTTTGCGTGCGCACAGGGCGCGGCAGTTCTTCGCGCTTTCCCGTGTCGGTCGGCGCGTGTTTTCGCAAACACACCGGGGCGGCGGGCACTTTTTCTTCCAAAAGCGACCGCCCGGCGCGCATCTGCCGGTCGCGAAGAAAGCGTTTTTGCATCACGCCGCCCGACAGCGCGTTATCCACCGACAAAAGGCTCATGCCGACGTGGTGCGCCATGTAACTGCGCACCAAAGAAAAGCCCTGTCCTGCATTTTTACCGTGCACAAAATCAACCGCTTCATAAAAGCCACAGCTTCCCACAGCGCCCATTTCCCGCAGCTTTTTTAAATTTTTGAGCGCCGCTTTGGGGGCTATCGGCAGACAGAGAAACGAAGAATACGGCGAAACCACAAGCTCGTCTCCTTTCGTTTTGCGCAAAGCGAGCAGCGGCACGCCGTGCGCTTTATATTGATAGTTTTGCTGTTCGTCAAACCGATAATAGCCGCTTTCGGAAATGCCGAACGGGATATGCTTTTCGGCGGCGAACTGCCGCTGACAATGAACACAGTATTTGAGCGCTTCAAAGCTCAGCGTATTTTCGCGGCTTTCCAAAAAAAGATAGGGCATGAAAAATTCAAACATCGTTCCCGACCACGCAAGCGCGCCGGTGTAGCCGCCCGAGCGCGACATCACCCGCGAGAGCGCGCCCCAGTGCTTTTTGGGCACTTGCCGCGAAGCGACGGCGTAATAGCTCATCATGCGCGATTCGCTCATCAAAAGGTCATAGTGCGCGTCGCTGAACGCGTTTTTTTCGAGGTCATAACCGATATAAAACAGATTCCGCCGCCAATCGTAAAGCGCCGCAAGGTCGCAAGACGCCCGCAAAGCGTCCGCCCGCGCGCGCACATCCCATAGTTTCGGGCACTGCGGGGCGTATTCCGAAAGCCCTTCGGAAAGCGCGGTCAGGCAGCAGAGAAAATTGCCGCTGTCCACGGACGAAACGAACCGCGGCGACAGCGCTTCGAGCGTCTCGGTATCATACCAGTTAAGCAGATTCCCGTGCCAGCGCGGCAGTTTTTCCACGCTGTCTAACGTGCGCTCGAGCATTTCGCAAAGCGTTTCGGAGGAAATCAGCGACAAATCGCGCGCGGCAAGGCACGAACAAAGCATCATCCCGATATTGGTCGGGGAAGTGCGGTGCGCCACGCGCAAAACCGGTGTTTCCTGCACATTATCGGGCGGAAGAAAATGGTTGCGTTCGTTGCAAAAACGCGTGTAATACTGCCACATGGCGGCGGCGTCCGCGGTGAGAATTTCCGCGTCTTTCGCGGCCGGCGCGGCAACATCCGTTTTATAAGGCTTTTCCGAAAGCCGGCAGTAAACCGGCGCAAACAGGAAAAACAGCGCGAAAAAGCGCGCGGCGGTAAACGGCGCGAAAAATAAAAGTACAGCGCAAAGAAGCGGAAACAAATCGCGCGCAAAGGAAATGCCTTGTGCGCCGAAGTGCTCGCTGTCGGCGGCGGTGACCCAGTCGAGCATATGATGTTTTGTAAGGAACCGGCGGAAAATCCCGCGGCAAAGCGCCGAAAAACTCGTCCACGCGCAAAGAGGCAAAAGCGCCAAATGCAGCGCGGCGTCGCAAAGCCCTTTGTCGGCGGCGGGCACGGCTTTTCCGAACCGCCGCTCGGAAACACGCAAAAGGCCCCCGCCGAAAAGCGCGCGGCAAAACGCCCAAAGGTCTCGTGCCGTCAGGGTCAGCGCCGCGCCGAACACCGCAAAAAGGCTTTTCGGGAACGACAAAAATGCACCGACAAGCAAAAGCGAAAGCGTGCAAACCGGCACAAGCGCGTTGGCAAGCGTTTTTAAAAGTTTCCATTTGGAAAGGGAGGAAAGCGGATTTTCGCGGCTGCCGGAAAGGGTGGGCAGGCGTTTTTTGAAAAAGATTACATTTTGCGCGTCGCCGCGCACCCAGCGTTCCAGTCTCGCAAAATAGGCGCGCGCGGTCTTGGGCACGCCGTCGGTGATTTGCGCGTCGGAAACAAACGCCGTGCGCAAAAGCTCGCCTTCGGGAATGTCGTGGCTCAACACGGTTTCGGGCAAAAATGCACCGGGAAGCACCTGTTTTGCGGTGTCGATATGAAAAAGTCCTTTGCCGGTGAAAAGCCCGGCACCGGTGAAATCCTGCCAAAATTCGCCGACCGGCACGTCATAGCACGAAACGCCGCCCGTGCCGGAAATCGCGCGCGAAAAGCGTGTTTTGAAAGCGCTTTCAAGCGACACTTCCGCCCGCGGCACAAACGCGCCGTAGCCGCGCGTTACAACGCGGCGCACCGGGTCTATGACCGCCCTGTTTTCGGGGTGCAGCGCCGCCGAAAGCAAGGTGTCAAGGCTCTCAAGGGTCAATTCGGTGTCGCTGTCGAGCGTTAAAAGATAAGAAAAGCTTTCAAAATCGTCCGTTTTCCCCCGCCGAAACGGAAACGCCGAAACGTCGCCGCGCAAAGCGGCAAGCAAATCGACAATCGCCCCGCGCTTTCGGTCGCGGCCGATATATTCCCTTTGCGTTTTCGAGTAACTGCGCTCGCGCAGCAGAAGGCAAAACGCATCTTTGTATTTTCGGTTCAGCGCGTCAATCCTTTCTGCCGCGCAGTTCGCTTCGACTTCGTCCGCCGGCGTTTGGGCGCTTTTCGCCGCCTTGTAATCGGCAAGCAGACAGACGCGCACATTTTCACTTCCCGCACAAAGGTAAATGTCCTCCAAATGCGCCTGCCAGCGGTCGAGCGCATCGGGCTTCGGAAGTAATGCAGAAACCGCAATCAGCGTTTTTACGTTTGCCTGTTTGACTTTTTCCCGGTCGCACCGCAAAACCGGCACGGGTCTTTCGCCGTGCAGTAAAATTTTTATAAGCAGGCCCGACAGCGCCGCCTGCAGCGGCAGCCACAAGAAAAGCCCGACAAACGCACTTCGGCACACAACCCCGACCGCGAGGGAAAGCAGCAGCGGCACAAAACACAACACCCGCAAAACGGCACGGCGCGGCTTTTTGCGGCGTGTTTCTAAAAGCGCACGAAACAAACTCGAGTTTTCCGCTTCGGCGGTGTGGACAAGCGTTTGTGCGGTTTCCTGTTCGGTCTCGCCGCGCAAAACCGCTGCTTGTGCGAGCAAATGACGATAGACCCCGCGGCTGTTTTCGTCCGACACGCGGTAGCCTTCGTCCCGCAATAACTCCTGTTCGGCGCCGCACACTTCCGGATACAGCCGCTCAAACGGATATTCCGGCAGTTTTCGCAACGCTTCCACCGCATTTTTATGCGTTTCTTCGTTATTCTCGATACTTTCCGCAGCATGGCAGACAAGCGCAGTTTTCAAAAACAGCGCGCAGTAGTCGGTTTCGATCCCGCGGCAGCCGATTGCCCGAAGCGCCGCCGCAAGCTGTTCTAAACTAGGGAGCTTGCCGTTTTCGGTTAGGGTATAAACCGTCGAATACACCGCCGGAAGCCCCTCTTGCCCCGCACGCAGCGCAGGGAGCGCACGCAGGTCGTTTTTCGCCGCGCGACCTTGCAAAAGCAGAAAGCCGCGGTTTTGCGAAAATACACCGTCGCTTTTCGCCGCGTCATACTTTGTGATTGTATTTAGCCGACTTTCCAAAAGTCGTTTTAATTTTCTTGCAGGTGCTTTGTTCATAAGCCGCCGTCCTTTTTGAAAGACATATTTCTTTTTAAAGGTTTCCCGTAAAGCGCCGGAATCATGCGGCGATTTTTGGCAAAAATAATACGGCATGTCTGTTTCTCGGCGAAATCTTTCAAAATGTCGATTTGAAATTAACGGAAATTTCACAACCCCGCCTGTTTACAAATGAACAATCTCGTGGTATGATACTTTCTTAGAGTTTCAAGATTTTGCCGCGTTTAAAACTTTTGTTTTGATCGGTGAAAGGAGAATTTTTACTATGGCGCAAAAATCCCATAAAGTGCAGCGGGCCGCCATCGAATTGGCGCTCGACCGCGTGCTGAAATACATTTACAAAGACCCTTACCCGAACCTTGTGAAAATGGCGGACCGCGTCGGCAAGCTGTTCTCCGGTATTTTCCCGCCGGAGAATTTCAAAAAGTTCAAAGAAGCCGCCGCCGACCCCGACAACATTTGGACGCAGTATGCGTTAGGCATTCTGCGCGACGAAGACCCGCGCGTGGTCAAACAAATGCTGATGTCTTTGGGCGTGGACGCCGGGCTTTACGGCACCAAAACCGTGCGCCGGCTGCGTGAGGAAATGCACTGCAACGTGCCGTTTATCATTCTTTTCGACCCGACAAGTGCCTGCAACTTAAAGTGCAAAGGCTGCTGGGCGGCGGAATACGGCTATAAACAAAGCCTGACGAATGAAGAAATGGATTCGATTGTGACCCAAGGCAAAGAAATGGGCACCCATTTTTATATGCTGACCGGCGGCGAACCGCTGATTCGCAAAAACGACATTATCGCCCTTGCGCGCAAACACAACGACTGTGCGTTTGTCATTTACACCAACGCCACGCTCGTCGACCAGAAATTCTGTGACGATATGAACGAGGTCGGCAACATCGGCCTTGCGTTAAGTTTAGAGGGCACCGAGGAATCCAACGACTGGCGGCGCGGCGAAGGCGCTTACCGCCGCACGATTGACGCAATGGATTTGCTCCACAAAAACAAGTGCCTGTTCGGCGTTTCGATTTGCTACACGCGCAAAAATCTCGAATATGTCACCAGCGACGCGTTTATCGACATGATTATTGAAAAAGGCGCGAAATATGCGCTTTGCTTTAACTACATGCCGGTCGGGCACGACGCGGACAAAGAACTGATCCCCACCCCCGAGCAGCGTGAATTCATGTATAACTGGCTTCGGAAAGTCCGCAACTCGAAAACCGGCAAGCCGATTTTCGTCATGGACTTCCAAAACGACGCCGAATATGTCGGCGGCTGTATTGCCGGCGGCAGAAACTATTTCCACATCAATTCCGCGGGCGACATTGAGCCGTGCGTGTTCATTCACTATTCCGACACCAATATTCGCACCCACACGCTCAAAGAAGCGCTCAAAAGCCCGCTGTTTACCGAGTATTACCACGGCCAGCCGTTCAACGACAACCACCTGCGCCCGTGCCCGATGCTTGAAAACCCGGAGCTTTTGCGCGATATGGTCAAGCGTTCCGGCGCGAAGTCGTCTGACTTAATCTGCCCGGAAGACGTCGACACCCTTTGCGACAAATGTGTGGATTTCGCGAAAGCCTGGAAACCCGAGGCGGACCGCATTTGGCAAAGCCGCAAGCACCGCGACACGCACACCCAGTATTTCCGCGACACCGAAGAGGGCAAAGCGTATTTCGCCGGCTGCGGCGGGAATTGCGCGGCTTGCGCTTGTGCGCAGCCGAAAGCCGCCGAAAGCACAGACGCCGCGGCTTCAAAGAAAGCGGATAAAGCTTCCGCGGAAAGCGCCGACACTGCCGCGAACACCGACAGCAAAGCGGTATAAAAAAGCAAAGCAAAAGCGAACCTCCGTACTTTTTGGTACGGGGGTCTTTTTTGCCCTTTCCGCTGCCGAAAAATACGCGGCAGTTTTGTAAAATCCGTCAATGGAAAATTCTTCTGAAAACCTCTATGATATAAATATAAAAT
>OERC01000082.1_pt1 | contig 14139 bp, 10 predicted proteins | sample 1539911 | NCBI WGS metagenome assembly OERC01 (sample SAMEA3891875, study PRJEB23780) | metagenome | biome: terrestrial biome; feature: animal house; material: Caecal content | place: Italy | collected 2015-05-05 | reverse complement strand
GAAGAGATTAAAAGTTATCTAGACGAATGTATTAATGATTTGGAAATACTCCATACATCTTCTAACAGCGATGATATACTTAAAAAGGATTTTTTGTGCATTGCAAAATTATTTAAAGTTTTCTGCAATGATACAGGCGGAAACGATATAAACGATGCATACAATCTTGCAAGAGAGCTGGATAATGAAATTCTGCTCGCTTATGTATATAAATATGCTTATTTTTTTGCACACCAATCCATTTCGGAAGAAACGCAAAAATTGCAAAAAGCATATGAAATATTCAAAAAGAATAAAATGGCAGATAACGCTATTTACTGTAAAAATAATATGCTTGTGCGACAATTTGATAGCGGCAATATTCATTCTAATAAATTCTCAGACATGTTAGGAGAAGCTATTTATGATGTTCCTGGATTGGCAGGAATGCCACATCTTTATAATAATACAGGAGTAGCATATTTAATGACTGGTAATCCTGATAAAGCTTTGGAAATGTTTAATCACAGCGACGAATATTCTCAAACGAGCGATCGTCAAGTTCAAAATTACGCTATGCTTTGTAATGAACTAATTACCAAGTCATATTATGGTGATAATATCCAATACACAGAAATATTAAGCACGATTAAAAAAATATACGACGGTATGGTAAAAAACGGTCAGTTGCCATTTATTTCTTCAAGATATATTATGAATCTCTTAATAATTGCAGCAAAGTGCAATAAAGAATGGGCTGAAGAAATATTAAATGAAAATGATATTGTAAATTTAATAAATAATGGATTAAGTTCGAATGCTATGGGAAGCGGACAACTTTTGCTGCAGCTAGATTATTTTGATAAAGAGTTTGGATTTGACTTAAAAGGTAGATGCAATTTCCCATATGATGTTACTGTAGTTACAGGACGACGTAAGGATTTTATTGAACAGACAGGGCTAAATCCCTTTTATTTTTTTACTTGGCTTTGATTTGCTGCCATTCCAAGACACAAGAGAAAATTGTGAAGAGTACAGTTAGGGACAAACTCTCCTAATTCTTCTAAGAATGGATGAAAACTTGGTACAGAAGAAATTTCCGAAAAAGAATGAGAAAAAGCGTTGTTTATCCAGACTGTAGGCATCGGATTTATTTCAATAAAATAAACATCATCCAATGTCAGGGGGCTGTCAAAAAATTTCTTAAACCCTTCAACTGAATCACACTTTATTCTTGCATCAATACGACAAAATGTATTAATAGATGCACTTTTCACTAACGCCAAATATTTTTCTTTTAATTGCAAATCCAAATTGAATAAAGCTTGTCTCTTAAAGCCTTGTCGGGAGTTTTTATTATTCTCGTTTAAAAACCAATCAACATTATCTTCTTCAGATATATAAACTACAGTAGGCATGAAATCCATGCATTCAATAGAAGGATTATATACAATCGGTGTTGTGATGTCATATCCTGGAATAAACTCTTGATAAATCCCATCTATTTGATTGTTGGGACCACGCTTTACACCAATACTGCTACCCAAATTCAAGGGACGGAAAATTCCTGTTTTATCATCTGCGCTTAGAGTTTTGGGAACCTGAATCCCGATTGCTTTTGCAAGTAAATTTGATATTAATTTATTCTCGCCAGATAAGATTGCCACGGAATCGCACGGGATACAAGGAATATGTAGGAAGCCACAGATTGAGGGTACGACTGCCATAGGAGATAATTCAATACCCCCACAATTTAGATTTAATACATAATCGATTAACGGCAATGTACCACAAATTGCTTTTTGTACAAAAGTCCTTACATCTAAAATTAGCGGTCGGCACTTTAAGTCTTGAACTGCTTCAAGCCATTTAGCAATAATATCACTTTGCCAGATATGATAATGTTTAAATCCCGGTGCGTTTTCCCCTTCAAAAGTGTAAATTATGCCAATTGTTTTACCTTGAAATTCCTGTAAATTAACCATAGTAATCCCCCAATTTTATTAATTAACATTATAAATAGTTATCGTAAAGCAAATTATAGATAATTCTTGATTATCCTGCATTTAATAATATACTTCCACAATTTTTAAATAGCATAAAAGGCCCAATAAAGCAATCCAAAATGCCAAAATGCATAAAAAGACGACAAAATTGCACAATTTTCAAAGATATTTATTGCTTTTAATCGATTTTTGAAGTATTCTCCGTCATAATGAAATTATTATCATGACGGAGGATTTTTATGTTTAACTTAATTGACGAAAAGGATAAATATTTAACGGTTTGCAAATCGATGAAAGGGTTAAGCAACTTAACTCTCAAGGCATACAGCATTGATTTAAAGCAGTTTTGCGGTTTTATGAACTGCCGTGACTGCTTTGATAAAAATGAGCTTAATTCATATATCAATATGCTCCACAGCTTGTACAAGCCTAAAAGCGCAAAACGAAAAATAGCCTGTGTGAAAGCCTTTTATCGGTATATGGAGATTGAAGATATTATTGATTTCAATCCGTTCCATAAAATCATTATCAAGTATAAAGAACCAATTAAACTACCTCGAACAATACCGTTAAACTGTATTCAAAATATGCTCACTTACGCCTACAAGCAATATTCCGTATCATTTACTTCATATCAAAAGGCCATAACCTTACGCAATATTGTTGTGCTTGAATTACTGTTTTCAACGGGAATGAGAGTTTCTGAGGTGTCAAATTTAAAAATCTCTGATATTGACTTCGGAGACAATATAATCCGCATATTCGGAAAGGGCTCTAAAGAACGCATTATGTGCATCAGCAGAGATTTAAGTAAGACGATAAGCAATTACCTAACCCTTCGTTCTCACAAAACAGATTATCTTTTGGTAAACAGATTAGGTAATCGCTTATCTGAGCAGTCCATACGATATATGGTGAATGATTATGCAAATGCTGTTGGCGCACCATTGCACATTACACCACATATGTTCCGACATACTTTCGCAACTGAACTTCATAATGCAGATGTTGATATACGATACATTCAACAGTTCTTAGGGCACAGTTCTATTGCAACTACACAGATATACACCCATATCAGCACAAATAAAACTCGTGAGATATTAGCGTCAAAGCACCCCAGGAACAGGATGGAATTCACTGTATAAAACCTTTTAACTCCTTTATATACATACAACAGATTAAAAAGAAAAAATACGACAAGAAATTAAGGAGATGATAAAAATGTCATTTGTATGCTTTACTGATAAACAAAAAGAACGGGCCCGTAGAACTAACCTTGTCGAACTGCTCCGCAGTCAGGGCGAGGCTGTCAAACACTCGGGTTCTGAATATGCGTGGAAAGACGGTTCCCAGAAAGTAACAATCAGGGGAAATTTATGGTTTCACCAATATGAACAGGTCGGCGGTGATGTAATTGACTTTGTCCGTAGATTCTATAACAAAACTTACCCCGAAGCAATGGAATATCTGCTTGGCAATTGTAATGGTACGCTCATAACCTCACCGCCTATTATGAAAGAAAAGAAACCGTTTGAATTGCCAAAACCGTATCGTAATATGGACAGAGTCAAAAGCTATTTGCATTATGTCAGAGGTATTGATGCAGATGTCATTGAGGCATTTGCAGATAAAAATATGGTTTATGAATCGACTGATTACCACAATGCGATATTTGTAGGTTTAGATAAAAGCGGTATTCCCAGGCACGCCAACAAGCGTGGCATCGGTAAGAGAAGTACATTCAAAGGAAATGCTCCAAACAGTCAGCCTGAATACAGTTTTCATTGGAATGGTTCAAGCAACCGATTGTATTTGTTTGAAGCACCTATAGATATGTTAAGCTACATATCAATGCACAAAGAAAACTGGAAAACACACAGCTATGCAGCATCTTGTTCCGTTTCGGACAGGGTGCTTTTTCAATGTCTGAACGATTATACGCATATTGAAAAAGTGTATCTTTGCTTCGATAATGATGAGCCGGGACAAACAGCAGTGAACAGAATCAGCGCAAAGTTATTCGCACTTGGAATAAAATCAGAAATCCTCGTACCGATCCATAAGGACTGGAACGAGGATTTATTATTGCCTAATGAAAAAATGAAGGAGAGTGAAACCCAATGTCCGGCATGGCATTGTTAGCGATAGTCGCCGCCGTGATGTTCTGCATACTCGGCGGTATTAACCTGCTTGCTCATATCTATAATCTTAACAGCATCAAATCAAAAACTGTCGGTGACGGGCAGCATGGCACTGCCCGCTGGGCAACAAAATCTGAAATACGAAAAATGTATCGACATATTCCATTTACACCTGAGAAATGGCGTAAACAGGCTATGAATAATAAAACGCCGACATATACACGAATGGTTAAAAAGCCTTTTACTAAAAGAAACGGCAATATAATAATTGAGGAATTTTTGCCTCAAGGCATTGTTGTAGGTTGTACTGAAAACACAACTGCTATGATAGAAACAGGTGATGTCCATGTTTTAATGATTGGTGCCGCAGGTGTAGGCAAAACAGCTTTTTGGTTGTATCCATGTATCGAATACGCCTGTGCAAGCGGGATGAGCTGGCTATCGACCGACACAAAAGGGGATGTCTGCCGAAATTATGGCAATATTGCAAAGCAATACGGCTACAATGTTTCAGTTATTGATTTACGCAACCCTACACGCAGCAATGGAAATAATCTTCTGCATCTTGTAAATAAGTATATGGACCTATATCAAGCAAACGGAGAATTGGTTTACAAAGCCAAAGCTGAAAAATACGCAAAAATTATTTCAAAAACTATTATCTGTTCAGGTGTGGACACTGCCTCATTCGGCCAGAATGCATACTTTTACGATGCGGCTGAGGGCTTGTTAACTTCTACAATTTTGCTCGTTGCAGAATTCTGCGAACCTGAGAAAAGACATATTGTATCGGTTTTTAAAATCATTCAGGAACTTCTCGCTCCATCAAATCATAAGGGCAAAAATCAATTTCAGCAGTTAATGGCAATACTGCCGAATGATCACAAGGCAAAATGGTTTGCAGGTGCGGCTTTGAATACTGCTGAACAGTCTATGGCATCTGTAATGTCAACAGCATTGTCAAGACTTAACGCTTTTCTAGATTCAGAGCTCGAACAGCTGTTATGCTTTGATACAGAAATAGACGCTGAAAAATTCTGCAATGAAAAATCTGCGATATTTGTTATTATGCCCGAAGAAAACCCCGTGACATATTTTATGATTTCGCTAATCATACAGCAGCTTTATCGAGAGATCCTTTCCGTAGCAGACGAACAAGGCGGAAAGCTGAAAAATCGTTGTGTATTCTTTGCCGATGAGTTTGGTACTTTGCCGAAAATAGAGAGTGCAGAAATGATGTTTAGCGCATCCCGTTCAAGACGCTTGCAAATCGTGCCGATTATCCAGTCCTTTTCACAGCTTGAAAAAAATTACGGAAAAGATGGTGCCGAGATTATTGTTGATAATACGCAAGTAACTTTGTTCGGCGGTTTTGCTCCAAACAGTTCTTCTGCGGAAACGCTGTCCAAATCCCTCGGCAGCAGGACGGCCATGTCCGGCTCTGTGTCACGAAGTAAAAACGATCCGTCGCAGTCTTTGCAGATGATTGAACGACCATTGCTTACGGCAGAAGAACTCAAATCCATGCCCAAAGGCCAGTTTGTGGTTATGAAAACAGGTGTACACCCTATGCGGGTTAAATTAAAACTGTTCTACAAATGGGGGATTAATTTTAATGAGCATGAGCCATATATTGTAGCGGATAACGGAAACAGAGAGGTTAAATATGCCGACAAGAAAGAGATTATTAACGGTATCGTGAAAAAGTACCATCCCGACTGGCTTCAAAAACAGGATACAGACGATGGTGAATCTGATAGTACAGAAAATCAGGAAGGCAATTGTGCGCACGAATGCTATCCGGTGAGCAAAAAGAAAAACGGAACACGCATCAATGCAACGCCGCCGAACAGACGAAGAAAACCGCCGCAAAATAATTAGGAGGTAAAGAAAAATGGGCAGACTTGATTTTTTATACCGTATGGATCTGCCGCATCGGGCAGTATCTGTCTATATCTATCTTTATGACAGAGCCAACAAAAACGGCGAATGCTGGCCTGCAATTCCGACAATCGCAAAAGAATTAAAGTTCTCCCAATCAACCATCAGAAGAGCTTTAAAAGATTTACGGAAAGCCGGATTGCTTGAAACCAAGCAGAGATACCGAGAGAAAGGGGGGAAGAGCAGTTTGCTTTATAAAATCTACAAAGGTTAGATATATGGCAAAATGAAAATACACCCGCCGCCAAGAAAGAACTATGTCTTCTCAGCGGCAGGTGCCACCTTTCATGATGGAAGGAGAAAGCGAACTTCCCACTTGGAAATATTACAGCAGAAAAAAGATAATATTCAAACAAATTAAATTTGCTAACAAATTTATTATTCGCTTTTCATTTTTAATGTAGTTTGTATTTTGATAAACTTAAATTCATTGCATTGTGCTGATTAATTGCTTTTCCTGTAAGGTATTAATATATCATATCGCGCAATGGATATAATAATTCGAAATCTTCATTTTCTAGTTTTGCAAAAATATCGCTCCGTGTATATGCTTCAACATATGGTGCAAGGAGATAAAAATATGGCCTTAGAAGAATAACATATTTTTCCATTTCCTCTTTTGAAGGAAGATCTTTACAGCATAATCCCGGATAATAACCGACCCAATATTCATTATCAACGGCTTGACTTTGACCAGGTCTCTGTTTGTTGTTTAATCGTATATCAAAAGGAAATAATCTACAATCAATGGGGCGATATTGATAAACTTGACATTTCTTTTTTTGATAATCGTAAAAAAAGCAGTGATCTGGCTCATCATCTTTTTTATCCCTTTTATGTAACATTTGGTATATAGGAGAATTATCGATTTTTTTTGTAAAAGTACCAATGTTATATCTACGATGGAACTCATTTTTATCTCTTAGATTGCTTGTTTCGTTGCTAAGCAATACTGGCATATCTACCTTTTCAGATGCGCAACAACACATTTCGGTTTGCTTTGGACAATCTTCGCAAAAGCTATAAGTGCCGCTTAATAAATCATTATTTTCCCCCTTTACCCAAACATACGGACTGGATTTTATTGCATCTTTTCCTCCTGCTCCCAACTTTGAAAAGGTACAAACGCCGCTATAGATATCTTCTGATATTTGTTTTATATTTATTGTTCCACACTCGTCTTTACTATCATCATTTGCATAATATACCCCATTAATAACTTTATTGAAAAATGTAGCACTTAACAAATATTCTTCTTTCCTTGGAGATGTAAGAAGTTTAATTGTTCCCGATATTTTGCCGTCGTCTCCAACTTCGTTTAAAATAATTTTTTCCTTTTGTAACTTACCATTTTCAGCATATACAGATGTGTAGACTCTGCTTAGTCGTATTCTTCGAGTAGGGTCCGCCTCTCTATTTGCTTCCATTTTCTTTTCCAATGAAACAGGGAAATTAATAGTCGCACTATCGTTCATATTGAATATGGTTGAGTTGCTATTTGCTCCTTGATTTGTAGTTACATCGCCTTGTTGCTGATTAGTCGTTTGTGTAACAATATTATTCCCCATATTATCATCATCTCCGAACTTTAATTTTTTCATTTTTCTAATAGCGACAATAGCCCCCCATATTAAAGCGGGAACTCCTATTATAGATATTATTATTCCGATAATTGTTTCTATATTACTCAACATAATATAATCTCCCCTTGTTTTATTCCAATGTCATTCACACATAATGCATTTCTAAAAACATGAAAATGGTCTAAAACTATTATTTCTTGCTTTTAGAATAAGCTTTTTTATCGTCCACAAAATCAATTATTGAAAATATATATTCATCAAGTACTTTATTTGGATTTATATCATTTTTTACTTGTTTTAAGGTTTCTTTTGCAAAGATATCCAGAAAGGAGTATGAGCAAGGCTACAGTGTAACTTATTGGTGTGATGCCACCTGTTTTTGGAACATTGACTTTCTGAAATTCGGATGAAGTTGTTGATTTCACAGGAGCACTCGGTTTGGTCGGGTTTGGCGCTATTGGTTCTTCCGTGATTGGTGGAACAGGCTTTTTTTTCAACGCATTAATCGCTTGCGTAATTGCTTTTGCGTACCCGTCAACTGTAGATTGCTCCGTAATATTCAGAGAATAGTCGACAGAGCTTAATGCTTCCTGTAACGCTGAAACGCTGTCATCTGTATAGACAGACAAGTCTTCGGGAGCGGATGCCATAGCCTTTTTAACCTCGGTATAGTCGGCAGATTTGTAGACAAGGGCAGAAACTGCGTCAAGAATTGCCTGCGTTTGCGCGTCTACTTTTGCCTGTTCGGTGATGTTCTTGCCTGACACATCGAGAGCCAAGGCTTCATCAAGCGCAGTCAAATCCTCGTACAGACTGCGGTCGAGGGCGTTTGCCTGTGAAACGGCTCGGTCATATGCCGTGTAGTCCGCCGGCTTATATTGCAGAGACTCCAGCGCGGCGATAATGGCGGCGGTTTGCGCGTCTACAATCGCCTGCTCCGTTATGTTTTTGCCGCTGACATCCACCCCGAGAGCGGTGTCAAGAGCGGTTAGGTCTTGATACAGCGCACGGTCGAGATCATTTGCCTCTGCAACGGCTTGGTTATATGCCGTGTAATCGGCGGAAGCTATCTTATTTACCGTCACGCCTGTGCGGATTTCCACAGGGTCAAAGCCTACATCGGTACTGGTGACGACGCAATAGTAATAGGGATATGCGGGATAATCGGCAGGGTTAAATTCCTTTTCGGTCGCGCCCTCGATAGGCTCGCCCGCGGTGTTGTTCGCTGTAAGACTGCCGTACCACTGATAGGTACGGTTAAAGCCGATGACATCAGGCGAAAGCACCTGCGTTTCGTCGGTGTATTCCATTGGAACATCCTGCAAAAGCGCGGTTTCCTGCGAGATTTCAATAAACTCGTGGCCGTTTTCATTTGCCCAAGTTTCGGCATAAGTCCCCTTTGTGCCGTAGACCTTGTAGTTTAAGCCCTTGGTGTCTTTGGAACAGCTAGCAAAGGTGGACGGCAACGCCAAAATGCACCCTTCGTTTTCGGGCAAATCGCCGAGCGCGGTCACTTTGTTAAATTCCAGCCGCTTTAATCCGCAGTTATAAAAGGCGTTGGACTGTATTTTGGGGTCGCCCTCCAAAAGCAGATACTCCAAAGACGCGCATCCGTCAAAAGCGAGTTCTCCGACATATTCCATGTGGTCGGAAAGCAGCAGCGTATTTAACGCCTTGCAGTATTGGAAAGAGGTACGGTCCAAATACACCATTTGCGGGAAAGAGGCATATTCGAGACAAACTGCATAAGCAAAAGAGCCTTCCAGCAGTTCTTCAGCCGCAGGCATGTCTACATAAATCAGGTTAGCGCACATTTCAAAATCATCCGCCACGCTGGTAATCTGCGGCAGAAAATCCACCCGTGACAGATTGCTGTTGCTGAATGTGCCGCCCGGGAGCCATTGGAAATCCTCCGGAAAATCGACGCGCTCCAGCATTTTGCAGCCCATAAACACAAGCGCCATCATATTGTCGTCATCAATCGCCGGCAAATTCGCATATTTCAGCTGTATACAGTTACCAAACGCTCCCCGTTCAATGCGGGTGCAGCTGTCTAACGAAACAGACACAATGTTGCTGTGCGCAAACACATCCTGCGGCAGTGTTTCCAGCTTTTCAAACGGGAAGCCCTCTAAAAGTCCGGTACCTCTGAAAGACGCTTTGCTTAAATTCAGCGCCTTAGGCATAGAAACTTTGTCCAAACGATGACAGTTACAGAACGCGTATTCGCCCACGGTGGTAACGCCCGGCGCGGTGACGGACGACAGATATTCGCAGTTGAAAAACGCGCGGTCTTCAATAACGGTGACGCTTTCGGGCATGGTGATAGAGGTAATATGGCTGTAATCCTCAAATGCGTTGCTTTCAATGCCCTTTACGGGAATGCCGAACACCGTTTGAGGAACCGTCAAATCCGTGTCCGGGCCGCTGTATCCCCAAATCATACCGTTATCCCGAATATGCCATCCGTTTTCATTCGGATAGGAAGACAGCGGCAAAATAATCGCAAAGCGCCGCTTGGATACGCTGCTTCTGAAATAGTTGTCCGTATAAGCGACCGCCCAAACCGAAGTGAATTTCGAAAGTTCGATGGGCTCCGTATATAAAGTCCCGTTGGTTCTGCTCGGCTCGGTTTCGTCTAAGGTATAATAAATTTCCGCGCCTTCATCGGAACAGCTCAGTTCCAGATACTGCTTTTCAGTATAGACCTCGCCGGGCGCGGGACGCTCTTGAAGGCTGAATTCCGGCATGGCGGTCTGACGGGCGTCGGGGTCATAATAGGTAACTCCTTCAAACGAGTTGGCAACACGCAGTCCGTGAGTCTCTGTAATGCTTTCCTCGGTAGCAGAATTGAGCAGGACCTCCTTAACTTTCTCGTTGGAAAAAGTCGGAAATTGCGTCATAATCATAGCGCATACAGAAACAACAAACGGTGTCGAACAAGAAGTGCCGTTAAACCAACAATACTCGCCTATATTAGGAGGGTACAACACATCTATTGAGCCACCGGGGGCGGCGATATCCACCCAGTCACCGCGATTGGAAAAATAGGATATATACCCGGATTGTCCTACACTTGCAACGGCAATCGTTTCCGGGTAGGCTGCAGGATATTGCTTTTCTGTTGTTCTGTCGTTGCCGGCGGAGGCAATCCAAATCGGGTCTTCCTCGTAAGAAAAAGTTGTCAAAGAGTTGGAAGAGGATTCTGGTATATAGTACCCATAACTGCTGTTGATAATATCAACCCCGTCCAATTTGGCTTGCTCTTCACCCAATCGGTTTATGGAAGTCATCGTAGTTCCTGATCCATCAAAGGTCCTATAAGAAATAATTTTCACATTTGGTAAAGTATTTTCTAAGATTACCCCTGCAACTTGGTTTCCGTGGCTGCCAATGCTGTTATTCCCCGGCAAAAAATCATAGCTTTTTATTAACCTGCCTTCAAAGCACGGGTCGGCGGGCTCTGAAACCCGGCTGTCGATAATTCCGACTACAATTTCAGGCAAATCCTCTAATGCTTTATGCTGCAAAACATAATTAAACGCATCTCTGGTTTGAATAAATTCATAGCCCCAGGATTTTGTGTACGGAATATCATAGAAATCATCTGATAGCGGCATGGGCTGTGGTTCTTCTTCTGTTTTTTCAAGAACTGCAGTTTCCGCCTCTGCGGCAAAAGAAGCGTCATTCAAAGTGACAATCCTATCTGGCTCGACAGACTCTATTTCAGGAGCTGCCTTATATTGTGTATAGGCCCAAATCGCAGCCTCTCTGTCGGTGTACTGCAAAACATGCATATTCTCATAACCGCTTATATGCGCCACCGCGCCGTATTCATCAAAATCCTTGTCGGAATAGACAATCAGCCGCGCGGTTTGAAAGTCCTCATAGCTATACGGTGCATAAGAACTACCTGTCCCTTGCGAGTCGCACGCGCTGTAAAGCGTTACGGCAGAAGCAGAAGCGGAGGAAGACCCCGAAGGATTGTCATATTTTTGTGTGACGAGAGACAGTTCTTCGGCAAAAGCCTGAATTTCAGCTGTTTTTTGCTGATAAATGTTATTCTCCTGCGCAGAAGCAAGCACACCGAAGCAAGGGATTAAGGACAACACCGCAAGGATTGCCGCTATCAGCATGGAAAATAGCTTTTTCATAATTTTTCCTCCTTATAGGAAACGGAAATTCTTTTGAAAACAGGTTGTCAGAAGCAACTGAAAAAGTCCGGTTGCTTCTGACGGATGGAAAATGTTTGGAAAGGCAGAATAAGGAAGGCTAAAGAAGCCTTTCCTAATCTCTTAATACTTTTACATAGAAAATGATAAATGCGATGAGCACCAAGATACAAATTCCCGCTATTACCCATGTGCTGACCGGCGAAGGCTGATGATATCCGAAATGATCGAGCAGCAGATGTCCGGTCGGCGCAAGGCACACCAGAATCATCAGCACCAGCGTGGTTTTGTTGTTGACTTTTTTCAAAACATCATCATCTTTCTCCGTTCAAAATATATCAATACCCTCTGCCCCTTTGCAAACGGGGAGCGGTTGCTTTTCAGACACCCAAAAGCCGAATTACAACGACCGTCTGCCGAAAATCGGGCCGACAATCATACAGCCCATGCCGAAAAACATAACCACAAAAAAGCCGACATCCATCACCGGGTCCACAAAGCTTGTGAACAATCCGATGACAGACACAACAATCCCGAGAAGTGCCGGCAGCTTTGAAAGATAATAAAAAATCAGCCGTCTGCCGGTGCCTTTACGGTCACTGGAATTTTCCGTCAGCCAAATGTATAGCTTTTTCGGATTGTAGCGGACTTTGCGCCGATAGCGGCTGATTTCCTGCGGCGACTTGCCGGTACAGTCATAGATATACGGCCAAATCCACATCACGGCAAATTGATTTAAAATCATTAAGCCGAAGAACGCGATGATATAGCCCATTCCTTTTTCACGCATAAGCCATACTCCTCAATAAACTTTTCTTCGGTTTAACGATTTTCGTGCTTGTCATACCAAATCCCGAAGCCGAAACCGACAAGAATAATCACCGGCACAACGACCATGCCGATTTTTAAAATCGTATCCAGTGCGTGAGAATACAGCCCGTTAAACGACATAAAGGCAAAAAGGATATTCGGCACAAGACAAAGCTGATAAAACCGGAGCAGCCGTCGGAATTTCCGTGGGTCTGGTGCGTTCTGCGTCATCCAAACCTCAAACCGCGTTTGAAGGGTGTTGGAAGTGCCGGTGCGGAGAAGCTCCGCTTGTTTTTCACGGACGCCCTGCGGTGTTGTACCGCCCGCCTTGCAAACCGCCTCCCAAATCTTGCGCCGACTGAAATATGACGGGATAAGCATGACTAAAAAGTAAACGATTGTAAAAATCGCTTTTTGCTGTGCAGTCATTTTGAATTCCTCCTAAAACTGTTTTTGTATTAATTTTAATCATCAACATACCCGAGTTCTGAAGCAATTTGGTTGATGATGCCCATGTTGGCTTCGCCGCCGTAAGCATATAACACCGTGTTGTCTACACGGAAGAGATAATAATATTTTCCGCCTGCTTTTAAAATATAATACGCAACATTGGCCGGATTCCCGCTGGTTGCAACGCTTTGAGTCAGATAGTCCCTGTGGATTCCATCTAAATCCGAACAGAGAGAACGAAAGCAAATCATGGCACTTCTCGTATCCCCGAAAGCCAAAAATTCGATTCGCAAGGTTTCGCGTTCCCCGTCTGTTTCCCGATAGGAGATGTTTTTCTGTGTGTTCACGCCCGGATTCGCTGCGTCAATCGCTTCGGTGTTGTCCGTCGGCGTGTAGCCGTGAGAAACCAGCGTATCCCACACCTGTTGGTCCGTCACCGGCGCAACCGGCGAAGAAAAAGCCAGCGTCAACAGGATAAGGAAAAACAAAATCATAACCCCGAGCAGCAAAGCGGTTCGTATAAAATCTTTTGCGGTGTATTTCGGTTTCGGTTTTTGCTTGGGTCTCGGCAACAGCTCTCACTTCCTCAAAAATATTGCGGGGATCAACATTTAATCTTCGGCTTTTTTGTTGATGACAAAGTTCCTTTTAAAATGTATCTTTGAAAAGAAATGTTTATTTTCTTTCTTGCTTTTTATACCAAATTCCGACAATCCAACTAACGACAATCAAAATCGGTACAGCGAACATGCCGACCTTGAGAATTTTATCAAACGCGGGTATGCCCAATCCTACAATGGCGAACGCAAGGAACAGTTTGTCCGGCGTTGCGAATAGGGTATGCAGCCGAATCAGATGTTTAAACCGATTGGAAGCAGCTGAATTCTGCGCCACCCAGCTTAAATAATATCTTCGAGAACCGTTCGGCGCTTCCTCTTCCTCTTTGCCTATTTTTGCGCGGAGCTCTTTCGGCGTTGTGCCACCCGCCTTGCAAACCGCCGTCCAAAGCCAGCGCCGGCTCAAATATGACGGGATAAGCATGACTAAAAAGTAA
>OERC01000080.1_pt1 | contig 14346 bp, 12 predicted proteins | sample 1539911 | NCBI WGS metagenome assembly OERC01 (sample SAMEA3891875, study PRJEB23780) | metagenome | biome: terrestrial biome; feature: animal house; material: Caecal content | place: Italy | collected 2015-05-05 | reverse complement strand
TTTACAACCAGCACGCCCGCCGCCACAAGCAAAACCAGCGCGCACAAAAGAATCCGTTTCATTGTGTTCTCCTTTGCGTTTGACATTCCGTAAGAAATCCCCTACAATACAAACGGTGATTCCATGGAAGGTCTTGTCTTTTTTATCTGGTTTATACTTATTTCAGCGGTCAGTATAATTATGACTGTTTATGACAAATGGGCGGCAAAGCGCAAAAAAAGAAGAGTCCCGGAAAGGACTCTTTTAAGTCTCGGTATTGTCGGCGGCGCGGCGGCCATGTATTTGACAATGAAATGTATTCATCACAAAACCAAAAAGAAGAAATTCATGGTCGGCTTGCCGCTCGAAATACTTTTGCACGTTTTGATTGCTTTTTGCTTTTATTATTTTATTTTTATTTAATCTCTTTTTCTTCGCTTTCGGCTTCGACATTTACTTTGTCGGCGCCGATTTTTCTTTCCTCCCCGTGAGCGATGCGCACAAGGTTTGTGCGGTGCATAAACAGCACCAAAAGGGTTAAAATCGCGGTGGCGACCGTCGGCACAAGCGTCGGTTCGCCTTTGAAATAATAAATGCAAAACGTCACAACCGGCAAGAGAAAACCGCAAATCACGGACGCGAGCGAGACCATTCGACCGATCAGCAAAATCAGCAAAAACGGAATCATCACAAGCGGAAAGGTTATCGGCGCGAGTGCAGTCGCCGCACCGAGCGAGGTTGCAACGCCCTTGCCGCCGCGGAAGCCGAAATACAGCGGGAACAGATGCCCGAGCACGACGAACACCATTGCGGTATAAGCGCAAACGGTGGGGTCGCCGTCAAAATGGAGCAGGTATTTTGCAATTAAAACCGCGGCCGCGCCTTTGAGCGTATCAAACAAAAACACGAGCGCCGCCGCGCCTTTGCCGAAGGTGCGAAGCATATTGGTCATTCCGGCGTTATTTGAGCCGTAATCACGAATGTCTTTTTTATATTTGAGCTTTGAAAAAATAATGCCGAAGCTCAACGAGCCCAAAAGATAAGCCGTAACGGCGGAAACAATATAGCCGAGCAAGAAAAAAGCACCTCTGTGTTTAAAATTCTTTACGATTTTCGGAAGTATTATAAAATGAGCGTCGCCCGTTTGTCAATGCCTTTCTAACGACCGAAATTGACATTTTTTCAAAAAATGATGAAAAAAGCGAGTGCCCGTTTTAGACACCCGCTTTGTTTTCTGAAACGCTGAAATTATTCTGCGGCTTTTTCTTCTGCCGTTTTCTCTTTGGCTTCTTCCGCTTTCACGTCCTGCTCTTCTTTCGGTTCTTTCTCCTGGCGTTTGGAGTTCGCGCCGACGGAGAAGTTAACGCCGGTGTCTTTGGGCTCGTCCTCGGAAAAGTCATAATCCTTGCCGGGAAGAATGGCGTTGAGAACAATGCCTGCAATCGAGGCAACCGCAAGTGCGGAGAGAGAAATGGTAACCGAACCGATTGAGAACGTTGCCGCAGTGCCGAGACCCAGTGCGGAAACCAAAATCACGGCAGCAATAATCAAGTTGCGGCTCTTTGTGAAGTCCACTTTGGATTCAACCACGTTGCGGACACCGATTGCGGAAATCATACCGTAAAGCACGAAGGAGATACCGCCGATAATCGCCGTGGGAATGGAGCTGACAATAGCCGCGAATTTGGGCGAGAAGGAAAGGATGATTGCAAAAAGCGCCGCAAGTCGGATCACTCTGGGGTCATATACTTTGGAAAGCGCAAGAACGCCGGTGTTTTCACCATAAGTGGTGTTTGCGGGGCCGCCGAAAATCGCGGAGAAAGTGGTTGCAAGACCGTCGCCGGTAAGCGTTCTGTGCAGGCCGGGGTCTTTAATGAAGTTTCTTTCGGTTGTCGCGCTGATGGCGGAAATATCGCCGATGTGCTCCATCATAGTCGCAAGCGAAATGGGAACGATGGCGATAATCGAGCTGATGATCAGACTGTGCCGGGTCCAGTCAATGGCAAAAATCGTGTTGCTTTTGTGCACGGGAAGACCGATCCAAGCGGCGTCTGCCACGGCCGAAAAGTCGATTGCCCAACCCTCAACGCCGAAGCCGTTGCCGACGATGAGCGCGACGGCATAAGAACCGAGAACGCCGAGCAAAATGGGAATGATTTTCAACATGCCTTTGCCCCAGATGTTAAAGACAATTACTATCGCCAAAGCGATAATGGCAAGCGGCCAGTTCGCCGAGCAGTTGTCAACAGCCGAACCCGAAAGGCCCAAACCGATGGCGATGATGATAGGCCCGGTAACAACGGGCGGGAAAAAGCGCATAACCTTGTGAACGCCTACAATTTTGATTAACACCGCAAGCACAAGGTAAACAAGGCCGGCAACCGCAACGCCCAAGCACGCATAAGGAAGCATTTCTTTGTTTGCGCTTCCGTCTTCAAGCATAGGCGCCACAGCGGCATAACCGCCGAGGAACGCGAAGGACGAGCCGAGGAAGGCTGGCACCTTCATACCGGTAATCACGTGGAACAGCAACGTTCCGAGTCCCGCCATCAAAAGTGTTGTGGCGACGTCGAGGCCGGTAAGCAGCGGAACGAGCACGGTTGCGCCGAACATAGCGAACATGTGCTGGAATCCGAGGACCAGCATTTTCGGAACGCCTAAGGTTCTGGCGTCGTAGATGCCGGCGTCGCCGACAGCTACTTTTTGTTTTTTCGACATAATATCTCCCCCGTTTTTCTATTTTATATAAATTTACCCCCTTCACGGGCTCCTGTCAATAAGAAACCACAATATCTTGTTTTTTTTCGTAAAAAAAGATAGACGCACGCCACATTTGGTGCTATGATTTAGTGGAAACGTAAAGGAGGATGCGTATGCGCGCTGCAATGCAAAATACAGATTTAAAAATTGAGGTGGAAGATTTCGGCGCGGTGCTTTCGAGCATAAAGTCACAAAAGACCGGGCACGAGTTCCTTTGGCAGGGAAACCCCGCAATTTGGAACGGGCAATCGCCGATTTTGTTCCCGATTATCGGAAAGCTTTTAAACGACCGATGCGTCATAGGCGGAAAAACCTATGAAATTATCCGCCACGGGCTTGCGCGGCGCCGCCGTTCCAGACGCGGCTCCAAGCCGGGTTTTCTTTTTGCCCGTACTGCAGAAAATATTGCAGCGGACGGGTTAAATATTCGTCGAGCTTTTTCCCGATCCAACCGAACGCCGGGTAATATTCCGCTTTATCCATTGCCATAATCGGTGTTCCGGCCCACGGGCAATAGAAATAGTATACTTCAGGGACGACGGGACCGATGCTCCACGCGTAAAAGTTTTCATAAAACAGATATTTTCCGGTTTCTTTGTAGTATTCGTTCCAAAGAAAATATAAAATCCCTTGCAGCTTCAAGTTGCTGATCGGCTTGCATTGCTGATACGCCACCTCCACAACATATTTTGCTATATTGAGTGCTTTTTCTTCACGTCGCATACTTTCCCTCCTTTTCGTTTTAATTTTATTGTCGTGCCGTTTTTTATCCTTCTGATCAAAACAGGCTTTGATGGGCTTTCTTGAAATCTTATTTTTCATTCTAACTGATACCCAAGACGCTGTGCGACTTGACCAATATATTCTTTCGTGGTTTCCTTTGCCTCAAAAAGCGGAAGAACAGGGTCTTTCCGGTGTATTTCTTCGATGTCAGCTATCACCGATTCCATAAAACCTCGAAAATGGGTTTGGGCAGTTTTGTCATTTTCGTTTATAAAAACGCCATACTCGCTGCCTATATCGCGAGGCTGTCCGTTTTCCGGATTTAAAAGAACGGGGCCGATAGACAACAGCGAAGGAGTCGCGTCCGCTGCATAAGAGCAAATGTATATTCGCTTTTTCTGCTTGTTCACCAGTAAAGTAACCCACTGCGGATCTTTACAGGGATACGCGTCTAATCCTGCCGCGGCAATTTGTTCGATAACTTTGCGATAGTTTTTCATTGAATTACCTCCTTTATTTTTTTATACAATGTCGCTCTTTTGATATACCCTATTTTTTCAGAAGATGCAAGAACGCGGCCCGACAAAAATCGGACCGCGTCTCCGGTAAGCGCAATGACAGATGTTCGTTAGTTCAATGTGTTTTTTCTGCCTTGCTGTAAATGTTTTCGACTTCAAGCAGGTATTCTAATGCTTTTTTATACCGTACTTTGGACTTTACACATAATTTGAAGAAGAACCATTTTTTGTTATCCTAATGAATAATATTCGTATTGTTATCCTTTCTTATCATCTACTAAAAACTTTTCAATCAAGCGTAAAACAAATAAACCCTCATTGTATTTTCGTCTACCTGCTCAACATACACCTTGTACCAACCGTTTTGAATATAAGTTGCATCGGCGGACCCAATAATACGGCGAATTATCGCTTCGCGAGAATCGTTAGTAAACACTCTAAAAGGTGGAATATACCCCGTACCCGGTACATCTTTTCCAAACTCGTCACAATATTTGCAATGATACGTTTCCTCAATATACTTGCTTGCATAAGTAATGATTTCATCTTTGGTCATTGCGAACTCTTTCTTAGCCGGCTGGGTTGTAGTCGGTTTCGAAGTCGTTGTTTCCGGCTTTGACGTGGAACCGCCGCCAGTAGATGGTTTGGAAGTTGTATCGGAGCCAGAAGAACCGCCACCGGAAGGCTTAGAGGTCGTTCCCGAACCAGAACCGCCGCTTGGCTTCGACGTTGTACCAGAGCCAGAAGAGCTGCCGCCGGAAGGCTTGGAAGTCGTTCCAGAATCCGTGCCGCCGGAAACGGTCGTGTTCTCCGAAGTGGGTTCCTCTGCCGGCATTGTTACATCAGGTTTCGTGCCGGTGATCTGCTCGATCTTGTTCGAAGCATTCTGGAGCTTGGCGCTTTCCTCTGCCAATTCAGACTTTTCCTCATCAGATAAGGCGTTATATGCTTCAATCAGTTGGGAAAGCGCGTCGCTATCTTCCGCGGTTAAATCATCCACATCGGGAAACGCCGCAATTTTCTCCTTTAAATCCTGTACTTTTGCTGCTTTGCGGTAATTTCCAAAAGCAATCATACCAACGCTCAAAAGCGCCAAGACTAAAACCACAGCAACCACGATGATGATTATTGTCTTTTTAGATTTCCAATTTATCTTTTTCACTGCAATCCCTCCACTTTTTTATAATAGCACCGCATTTTAGATTTTGCAAGAAAAAACAATACTCTTTGTGAGTACGACCCTTCCAATTTTGCTTCCTTTTTCACAAAGTAAAACACCCCATTTGTCATTCCGTGCACCGCACGGTCAAACTAATGGGGTGTTGCTACGCTAAGCCAAACCTTTGATTATTTTTCAGTTTATTTCTGCGGACCGTTGTAGCCGTTCTTTTCCTGGAACGCCGCGATTTTTTCAATCACGCCGAGCACCACGTCGAAACCGTCGCCGACGGTTTCCATCGAGAAACGCTCATGCGTATCGCGCCAGGTGTGATAATAGTGCGTAAGCACCGGGTTCTGTGCCGCGAAAGTGACGGATTTGACACCCGCCTTGGTCATCGGGGTGCTGTCGCAGCCGCCGACGGGGTTGTGAATACAGCCGTTTGTTTTGCTGACGATGCCGAGTTCTTGGAAAGTATCTTTGAACATCTGCTCCATATCTTTGTCGAAGCGGGTGAACTGCCAATCGTCTTTGATGACGACTTCAAAATATTCTTCGTCGGCAACGGAGTCGATGTTGATATTCCAAGCGTTTTTGAGCATTTCGTCGTTTTTGTGCTCTTCGGCAAACGCCATGGAGCCGCGAAGGCCCGCTTCTTCAGAACCGCAGTTGAAATCAATAATGCGGCAGTTTTTCGGCATTTTGTCGGGGTTTTCCTTGAAATATTTAATCACGGCATAGCTCAAAGCGCAGCCGGTCGCGTTATCCATTGCACCGCGGGAAGCGTTGCGGTCGTTCGGGTCGCCCCACATGACGACAAACGCGCTGCCGATTGCGGTGACAATCGGTAAGAAGTGCATTGCAAACAGGAAGTTTTGGAAAGAGGCGGAATAGTAAGTCTCAAGCGCCCAATTGGCGTTCATGTAGCAGCCGCCGATGACGGTTGCAATCGCTATGGAAGCGCCGATTAAGAATAACACGCAAATTGCGCCGAAGCCGACCTTGCCGTAAGTTGCAAGGATACCGAGAATCGGCTTGTCGCGATATTTATACGCATGTTCGGAGTGACGCCAGTTCCAACTTGTATCGGTGTGGCCGGACAAAATGATTGTGTAATCATATTTGCCGTCTTCCGGCACAAGTTCGCCGTATGTATTTTGGGAAATCTCCTGTTTAAAGAACATATCGAACCAGGGTTTATATAAAAATACGCTCAAAACAAGCCACAAAAGACAGCAAATGCCGGCGAGCGCCATGCCGAACCAAATCGAGCTGATGCCGAGTGCGAAGTAGACGAGCGCGCTCATGGCAACGCCGAACCAACCGGCATAAGGAATACCGCCGATGGACGCACGCGGCGAAACCGCAAACTCCTCTTTTTTCGGTGTGATGCCGATTTCTTTGAGCTTGTCGCCCATGTAGTCTGCAAATTTTCTTTCACCGTCGGAGCCCGGCAGGCGAGAGCCGATTTTTTCCGCCGCATGACGGACGATGGAATAGGCTTCTTCGGCGTATTTTCTGTTTTCTTCTTTCATATCTTCTCCTCCTTGTCGCCTATTGGCAAATACTTAATAATAATAGTGTATTTTTCCTGTAAAATCAAGTGTTTACCGTCTTTTTTTACACAAATTGGAAAACTTGTATGTATTTTTGAAAAAAGCAAAACTCCGCGAAAACAATTCGCGGAGTTTTTTAAATCAATATTACTGAATTTCAGAGAGCTTGACCGGTCTGTGTTCGGCAACGCTCTTTTTGGCGGCGAGGCCGATTTTCACGGACTGCATACCGGCGTGGATGCCGACCGGCACTTCGGTATTGTTTTCGCACGCGTCAACAAACTGCCGCATTTCTTCGGAGAACGACGCCATATAGCGCTCCAAGAAAAAGAACAGCGGCTTTTCGCCGGTCACACCGTTTTCGTCGGAAATGACGGCGGAGGACAGCGTGTCGTTGGACGTTGCGACCATGCCTTTTGAGCCGAACAGCTCGGCGCGCTGGTCATAACCGTAAGCCGCGCGGCGGGAATTGTCAATCACCGCCAAAGCGCCGTTTGCCATTTTCATCGTGATAATCGCGGTATCGACGTCGCCCTGTTCGCCGATTGCGGGGTCGACGAGCACTGCGGAATTGACGTAGAGTTCCTCGACATCGCTGTTGGTTAAGAAGCACGCCATATCAAAATCGTGAATGGTCATATCGAGAAAGATGCCGCCGGAAACTTTGATATAAGCGGGGTTCGGCGGTTCGGGGTCGCGCGAAGTGATTTTCAGAATGTGCGCTTCGCCGATTTTGCCCGCGTCGTAGGCTTTGCGGATTGCGGCAAAGTTGTGGTCAAAGCGGCGGTTAAAGCCGACCTGGAATTTGATTTCGGGGTGTTTTGCGAGCGCGTCGGCGACCGCCTGAATCTTGGCGACGGAATGGTCGACCGGCTTTTCGCAGAACACGTGTTTGCCCGCTTCAATAGCGGCAATGGAAATGTCGGCGTGGGTATCGGTTGAAGAGCAGACGAGCACCGCGTCGATTTCGGGGTCGTCTAAAATCTTTTGATAGTCAGTATAGATTTTTTCCACACCAAAGCTTTCGATAAACGCCTTGGTCTCGTCGTTCATAAAGGGGTCCGCCACAGCTTTGACCGTCGCGTTTTTGACATGATAGGAAATGGATTCCAAATGCACCTTGCCGATTCGGCCGGCGCCGATGATGCCGATATTTGACATAGATTTCCTCCAAAATCACTTATAATATTCGTCGTTTTTCCATTTAAGCGGATTTTCCGAAATGTATTGACACGCCGCAAAATACCCCTCGTCGCTTCGGATGACTTTTTCATAAAACGACGTTTAGAACAATTTTTCTCCTGGGGTATTGAAAGCTACGTTACAGGTTCGCGTTGTCAGAGATTTATATGCGCAAAGAATGTCCGACAGCGTAGGGCGGGGGCTTGCTCCCGCCTTCCCTTCCAAAACGAGAATCATATGGATATGATTCGGCATGATTACATATTGATCCACACGGACAAAATCATATCGTTTTTCTAACGCGGCAAGCTGCTGTTTTGCGCTTTCACCACGGGGAGTTAAAACAATTCGGCTGTTCTGCGCGGCGGGAGCAGGTTCCCGCCCTACCGGGTGGTGTGTGTTCTCGGCGGGAGCAAGCCCCCGCCCTACATTTTGGTGCGTACCGAACACGCAGCGTCTGTTTGAAGCGCAGATGGTCACAAAATAATATCCGTTTTGGCTGTAATCATAGTTTTTGAGCCTTGGGTGCTTTCGTTTCGGAAAGTCGTTTTCCATTTTAGATGGTGCCGTCCCAAGTGGAAACTTCGGTCGTGGTTTTTTCTTCTTCGTCAAACCAATGGGTCGTGACGGCCTTGCTTTCGGTGAAGAAGCGATAAGCGTCTTTGCCGAGGCAATGCAAATCGCCGAAGAACGACTGTTTGTGGCCCGAGAACGGGAAGAAGCCGACCGGCACGGGAATGCCGACGTTGATGCCGACCTGACCGCCGTCGGTGTGGCGTGCAAATTCACGCGCAAAATAGCCGCTTTGGGTATAAATAACCGAGCCGTTGGCATAGGGGTTCGCGTTCATAATCGCAAGGCCTTCTTTGAAGTCCTTGCAGCGCTTGATGCAAAGCACCGGGCCGAACACCTCGTCGCGGCCGATGGTCATATCTTCGGTGACATGGTCGAAAATCGTGGGGCCTACGAAATAGCCGTTTTCATAGCCTTCGACCTTATAATTTCTGCCGTCGAGCACCAATTCTGCGCCCTCGGCGACGCCTTTGTCGATGTCGGCAAGGACTTCTTTGTAGTGCTTTTCATAGGTAATCGGGCCGAGTTTCGAGGTTTTATCCCACGACGGGCCGACTTTAATTTTAGAAGCCTGCTTTTTCAGCTCGGCTACAAATTTGTCGGCAATCGCTTCTTCAACCACACAGCAGGAAAGCGCCATGCAGCGCTGACCGGCGCAGCCGTAAGCGGAGTTAATGACGCCGGCAACGGTTCTTTCGAGCGCGGCGTCCGCCATAACCAGCGCGTGGTTTTTCGCCTGGCAAAGCGCCTGGCAGCGTTTGCCCGCCGCAGCGGCACGCTGATAAATTTTTAAGCCGACCGGCGTCGAGCCGACGAAGGTAATGCCTTTGACGTCGGGGTGGTCCAAAATGGTATTGATTTCGTTGCGCGAGCAGGTCACGACGTTGATAACGCCGTCAGGCACGCCCGCTTCTTTATAAATTTTCGCGAACAGCATAGCGGTTTTCGGCGTAAGCGACGCGGCTTTGAGCACCATCGTATTGCCGCAGGCAATGCAGGTGGGCGCCATCCAGCCGAACGGAATCATCGCCGGGAAGTTGACCGGCACGATGCCCGCGAAAACGCCGATGGGTTCACGATATTTGACGGTATCATAGCCGGTGGACGCGTCCATCATGCTTTCGCCCATCATCAAAGACGGCACTTGCGTGGCGAGCTCTGTCCCCTCTTTTGCTTTCAAGACATCGCCTTCCGCTTCGCTCCAAACCTTACCGTTTTCTTTCGCGACGCTCATGGTGAGTTCTTCCATGTTTTCCATAATCAAATCGCGGATTTTGTAGAGAATCTGTGCGCGCTTGATTGCCGGAACCGCGCGCCAGCCCGGGTAAGCCGCTTTTGCCGCCGCGATAGCCTCCAATACCTCATCGTTGGTGCAGCAAGGCGCCTGTCCGGTGACTTCGCCGGTGCTCGGGTTGTGCAGGTCATACCAGGTATCCGTTTTGGAATCCTTGAACTGACCGTTTACAAAATACTGTAATTTTTCGACTGCCATAGATTTACTCCTTCAATATTTTCCCTGTATTAAAGCCCCGAAACCTCGGCGATATACTGCCGGGCTTTGAGCGCATATTCAAACGGGTTCGCTTTGGCGGGGTCCTGTTCGGCTTCAACAAGCACATAGCCCTCATAGCCGGTTTCTTCGAGCACGTCAAAAATCGGCTTAAAGTCGATTGCGCCGTCGCCGGGCACGGTGAATGTGCCCAAACGCACGCCGTCTAAGAAACTCAGATTTTCCGCCTTGACCTTTTCAATCACTTCGGGGCGAATGTCTTTCAAGTGGACGTGCTTTATCCGGTCGGCGTATTTTTTGAGAACCGCCATATAATCTTCGCCGCAGTAAGCGAGATGTCCCGAGTCAAACAGAAGCCCGAAAAGCTCTGGGTCGGTGTTTTCCATCATGCGGTCGATTTCCGCCGCAGTCTGGACGACGGTGCCCATATGGTGGTGGAAGCAAAGCGAAATGCCCATATCCTTTGCCACTTTGCCGAGTTTATTAAGCCCGGTGCAAAGCAAATCCCACTCTTCGTCGTTCATCACGTATTTATCGCGGAAAATGGATTTGTCCGTGCCCTGAATGGAATGGCCCTGCTCGGAAACACCGACGACCTTCGCGCCCATTTCCTTTAAGAACGTGATATGGCGGATAAAATCGCGTTCGGTCTCTTCATAGGGCTTTGTCGTTAAGAACGTGGAAAACCACGCGTTGCAGATTTGCATGCCGCGCAAATCGAGCGCTTTTTTCAAAACGACGACATCTTTCGGGTATTTGTTGCCCACCTCACAGCCGGTAAAGCCCGCCAGCGCCATTTCGGAAATGCACTGTTCAAAGGTATTTTCCGCGCCGAGGTCCGGCATATCGTCGTTGGTCCACGCAATCGGCGCAATGCCGAGTTTGACTTTGTTTCTGTCTAACATCAGTATTTTCTCGCTTTCTCTAAGTTTTCTTGTTTCTGGGAATACGCCGCGCGCACCGCTTCGTTTTGAGAGGTGCTCGCCACGCCGACGTTCCACCACGCACCGTAACCGTCAGTCATGGATTTCGGCAAAACCTTGATGTCGATAAGCGTAGACACCGTTTGCTTTTGGCTGTCTAAAAGCGCCGCTTCGAGCTCTTCCATGGTCCGCGCCGTATAGGTCTTTACCCCGTAGCCGCTCGCCGCCTTGGCAAAATCAATCGGGACAAGGTCGCCGAGCAAATTGCCGTTTTCGTCGCGGAAACGGAACTCCGTGGCAAGGTTGCCGATGCCGTTGGACATTTCCAGATTATTGATACAGCCGAAACCGCTGTTGTCAAACAGAAGAACATTGATTTTTTTGTGCTCCTGAATCGAGGTCACAAGCTCGGAATGGAGCATCAGATAGCTGCCGTCGCCGCACATCGCGTATACTTCTTTTTCGGGAGAAGCGAGCTTCGAGCCGAACGCGCCGGCGATTTCATAACCCATACAGGAATAGCCGTATTCCATATTGTAAGAATAGCGGCTGTCGGAGGTCCACATTCTTTGAAGGTCGCCCGGAAGCGAGCCTGCCGCGCCCACACAAATTGCGTCAGCCGGAATCAGCTCACGCACTTTTGCGACCGCCGCCGTTTGGGTAATCGTGCCGAAGCGCTCTGCAAATTCGGGAATGGTGCGCGGGTCGCCCGCGACAATGAGCGGCTTGAAATCTTTATTGTAAGCATAGTCCGCTAAGAACTGCATTTCCTTTTCCCAGCCGTCTTTGGCGGCTTTAATTTCGGTGGTGTAGCCGGAACGATAATCGCGCGCTTCAAGCGCATTATGTAAAGCAAGAATTCCGAGCTTCGCGTCGCAGACCAGTTTCACCGCGCCGAGCTTATAAGCGTCAAAGCGGGAGGTGTTAATCGTCAGCACCTTGGCGTCTGCGCGGAACAGGGATTTCGAGCCGGTTGTGAAATCGGAAAAGCGTGTGCCGACACCCAAAATAACGTCGGCTTCTTTCGCGATGTCGTTGCCCGCGGAGTTGCCGGTGACACCAAGCCCGCCGAGGTTGTATTCGTCAGAGGAAAGGCAGGCGGTTTTGCCGCTTTGGGTTTCGGCAAACGGAATGTTAAATGTGTGGCAGAAGTTTTCGAGCACTTCGCCCGCTTCCGAATACCGCACGCCGCCGCCGCAGATGACCAGCGGCTTTTTCGCGCCCGCTAAAATTTCGGCAAGGTCCGAAACCTCTTCTGCGCTCGGGGCGATACGGGTGATTTTATGGACACGTTTTTTCAAAAATTCTTCGGGGAAGTCATAGCTTTCGCCCTCAACGTCCTGCGGCAGGGAAATGCAGACCGCGCCGGTACTCGACGTATCGGTCAGCACGCGCATCGCGTTGAGCATGGCGCTCATCAGTTGTTCGGGACGGGCGATTCTGTCCCAATAGCGGCAAACGGCTTTGTAAGCGTCGTTGGTGGTTGTCGCAAGGGAGTTCACCTGTTCAAACTGCTGAAGCACGGGGTCGGGCTGGCGGGTGGAAAACGCATCCGCCGGGAACAAAAGCAACGGAATTTGGTTGACCGTTGCGGTTGCCGCCGCGGTAATCATATTGGCAGCGCCCGGACCGATAGAAGAGGAACAGGCAATGATTTTGCGGCGGTTATTCTGCTTTGCAAAGGCGGTAGCGGCGTGCGCCATGCCCTGTTCATTTTTGCCCTGGAAAACCGTCAGTCCCCCGCGGTTCGAGTCGAGCGCTTCGCCGAGGCCGCAGACGATACCGTGGCCGAAAATGGTGAAGATGCCCTCCACGAATTTGGTTTCTTTGCCGTCGAAAGAGACATACTGGTTATCTAAAAAGCGCACAAGGGCTTGTGCGGTGGTCATATATGGCATTTGGTTTCCTCCTTATTCGGCGTCTAAAAGCCACTTGTGTTCCGGCGCGTCAATCCGGGTCTTGCGCCACGGGTCGCCGTCCAAATGGCGAATCATCCAGACATAATACATGGAATAGCCGGGCGCCGCGACCTGTTGGTGGGTTTTCATCGGGGTAATTGAAAGGCAGCCGCCGTTTTCGACCTTATAGCACTCGTCGCCGTTAAAACCGACGCCGAAGCCCTGGGGCTTGTCGAACTCATAATAGTAGAGTTCCGGCTGGGGGTGATAATGCGGCGGGTAGCTCGACCAACAGCCGGGCTTGTGGAACACTTCGCCGAGCACCATATTGGAATAGGGCGCGGACTCATAGTCAAACACCGTGAGCACCTGGCGGTGGGCGGCGCCGTTCCACTGCGCTTTGCCGAATTCCTGGAGCATACAGTCCGCAGGCGTATACCAAACAAAGCCGAAGTCGTTATCATTATCGGTTTGCTGAATTAAAATGCGGCTGTCTTCGAGCGCAGTCACTTTCACCTGCAACCCTTTGGAAAAATGCAGGCAATAGGGCTTTTCGGCAAACGGGCTTTGCCGTTTTGCGGTTTCTTCTTTGCCGTCGAACGCGAATTTCACTTCGCCCGCAAGGAGCATCACGGCGGTTTCGTTCGCCGCGTCGCAAATCGTAACGCTTTCGCCGGCGGACAAAAGCTTGACGCGAATGTCCATCAGCATTTCTGCGTTTTTGCCGCCCATTTCACAAAGGATTTTTTCGTTCTTTGCATTATAAGCCGGGTTATCATACATAAAGCTTCATCTCCAAAAACATACTGTTGCAAAAAGACAAAATCAGCCGCGCGCGACCATTTCGCCGTATTCTTCCTTTTCTTTTCGGATGAATTCCTTGACCGCATCCACGGTGGGCATATCCTGCGAGCAGGCATGGGACGCAACCAGCATCGCCGCGGAAGCCGAACCGAATTCGAGCGCGTCCATCATATCGAAACCCTCAAACAGACCATAGAGGAACGCGGAAGCGTAACCGTCGCCGCCGCCGAAAGATTTCAAGAGCTTCACCGGGAACGGCTTAATCGAATAGCTTTCGCCGTCGTTGGTGTAGGCGGTGGAGCCGTCCTTGCCGTGTTTGATGATGACGATTTTCGCGTTGTAACCGTGCCACAGTGCGGCGGTTTCGGCGTCGGTCATGCCGGGTTTTATTAAGCTTTGCGTAAGGTCATATTCCTCGCGCGAGCCTAAAATGACGTCCGCTTCTTTTGCGACCGCGGAATAATAAATCGCGATTTCGTCTTTGTTTTTCCAGTTGTAGGCGCGGTAGTCAATGTCGAAAATAATCGGCACGTTGTTGCGTTTGGCAAGCGCCACCGCTTTAAGCGCCGCTTCGCGCGACGGGCTTTCGGCAAGCGCCGTGCCGGAAATCAAAAGTGCTTTCGCCTGTTTCAAATAGTCTTCGTCAATGTCGGCGACGTCGAGTTTCAAATCGGCCGCTTCGTTGCGGTACATTAAAATAGAGCTTTCTGTTTCGGATTTGATTTCGGTAAAGGTCAGACCGATTTTTTCACCGTTTGTGC
>OERC01000072.1_pt1 | contig 16114 bp, 16 predicted proteins | sample 1539911 | NCBI WGS metagenome assembly OERC01 (sample SAMEA3891875, study PRJEB23780) | metagenome | biome: terrestrial biome; feature: animal house; material: Caecal content | place: Italy | collected 2015-05-05 | reverse complement strand
GTTATATATTCAAGCTCCGCGTCGCCGGTCGTTACCGTTGCCGTCAAGGTGCCGGGCGTAATACCGGTTGCGTCAATGTCGCCGATTCCAGTAGAAACCGTGATATTTTTCACTTGGTCCGGCACGCGGATTTCCAAAACGGCTTTTACGCCGCTGCCTTGCTGTTCCGCCGAAGAGAGCGTCACTTCGGAATCATTCTGCACCGAAACGGTATAGACGGGCTCGCGCAACTGCCCGTAGGCATATTGCTGTAAATTCACTTCCACACGGTCTCCTGTGCCTTTGACCAGCCGGATGTCGCCTCTGTCCGCACGAACGGTCAGGGTTTCACCCGCTTGAAAATCCAAAGACTCCGTACTTTGCAGCGGTGCGTCGTCATCGTCTTGGATTTCCTGTTGTATCTGTTGTCCGATTTGTCCGGAAATATTGTTGCCGCGTACTTCATTCCACCACTGACGGGCAACGCCGGAGGGACCGAACAGACCGCCCACCGCCTGTGTGCCCAGCACCGCGGCGAAACCGACCGTCGAAAGCAGGGAAACCACGCAAAGAATTGCGCAAACAATCATCGCTTTTTTCATAGCCGCTCTCCCTCCTTAAAATCCCGCACGCTTGTAGCTTAACTTTAACAGCCAAGTCATCAAAAGGAATACAAACAGCCCCGCGGTAAACAAACACACGCAAAGCGAGACCAAAAAACCGACCATACCGGCAGTCGGCACGAACGCGACCGCGAAAATCGAGATCAGCAGCACAATAAGCGGAGAAGCCATTAAGGTAACGGCCGTCGGGTAAACGCCGAACGCACAAACCACCAACAACGCAAACATAATGCTCCACAATGTGTGGTTGCGTCGTTCGTAAACCGCTTTTTGCGCCGCGGCGGCTGCGTTATACTTCGGCGATTCGGTTGCAGGCTTCGGCGGCTGCTGTGGGACGGTGTAAGCCCCCGGCTGACGAAGATATTGCAACGCGCAGCTATACGGATTGCCGAGCTCTTGGCAGATTTGCGCTTCGGTTTTGCCCGATTCAAGCCCCGCCTGAAAATGCTCTTCAAAATCCGCCAAAATTTCATCGCGATCGGCGGCGGCAAGCGGGAGAAGATGGTTTTGAAGTTGTTGTAAAAATTCAGCTTTGGTCATTGCCCGTCACCTCCGATAAATGTGGAAACGCTTTTTGTAAATTCCTGCCACTCTTGTGCAAGATGTGCTTGCATATCTTTCCCTTTTGGGGTCAATTTATAGTATTTGCGCGCCGGTCCCGAAGTGGATTCTTTCAAATAGACGTCAAAATACCCCTCGGCGCGCAGCCGCTTAAGCAGCGGATAAATCGTACCCTCGGAAATGTCAATCTGTTTTCCGACGGTGTCCGCCAGCTCATAGCCGTACTTGTCGCCCTGTTTCAAAAGCGAAAGCACGCAAAGTTCCAGCACGCCTTTTTTGAATTGTGTATTCATAACGCGCTCCTTTCCGTCCAAATTCGGCTTTTGGCCGTTTTCCCTTTCGACAGCTAAAGCATAACACACATTACCTTGCAATGCAATATACTTTATATTATTTAATAATTTCTTAATAATTGTTTATTTCCGCGCTCTACTGCCCGGACGGCGTTCGGGTTTCATACGGCTGAAATTTTCGGATTGTATTCCGACAGAGTATTTCTTTTTTCGGCCTACCCTTATATAATAAGGGCAAACAAATTCCCTTTCTTTTTCTTGAGAAATGCTGTGCCGCGGTGCTTTCGGCGCTAAGGATCGCATTCGCAGGCTGTCCGCGCGTTGCATTTCTCTCGTTATGTTCTTTCTCCAGCCCCCCTCTTGTGCCGCTTTTTTGCGGCGCAACCCCTTCTTAGCCCCCGCCGAAAAGCGGGGGCTTACTTTTTTTATGCCCGAAACGTAAAAGCACTTGTTCCCGCTTCGGCGAAAAGCCAAGGTAAATGACTGGTTTTGCCTGTTGCCGATATGTCCGACCCATACAAAAACAGAAAAATCCCCCTGCTCTTTTCGGAACAGGGGGATTTGTTTTTAAGCTGTCCGCACCGCGCAAAAGCATTGCCGAAAAACGGGGCAAACTTTCAAGCGGGCTGTTTTACAAAAAGCTTTCGGCTTTTCTGCTCGCTTATTTCTGTGCCTGTTTGATTGCAGCCTGTGCAGCGGCAAGGCGGGCAATCGGAACACGGAACGGGGAGCAGGAAACGTAATCAAGGCCGATTTCGTTGCAGAACTCGACAGAGGACGGGTCGCCGCCGTGCTCACCGCAGATGCCGCAGTGGAGGTTCGGGCGGGTAGCCTTACCGAGTTTAACAGCCATCTTCATCAGAGCGCCGACGCCCTTCTGGTCAAGCTTCGCAAACGGATCGTTTTCGTAAATCTTCTTGTCATAGTAAGCATCGAGGAACTTACCGGCGTCGTCACGGCTGAAGCCGAAGGTCATCTGGGTAAGGTCGTTGGTGCCGAAGCAGAAGAATTCAGCTTCCGTTGCAATCTCGTCAGCGGTGATTGCCGCACGCGGGATTTCGATCATGGTACCGACTTCGTATTTCAGGTCGATGCCGGCAGCCGCGATTTCCGCGTCAGCGGTTTCGACAACAACATCCTTAACATATTTCAGCTCTTTGACTTCGCCGACCAGCGGAATCATGATTTCCGGAACGATGTTCCAGTCGGGATGTGCTTTCTTAACATTGATAGCCGCACGGATAACTGCGGAGGTCTGCATCTTCGCGATTTCCGGATAGGTAACGGTCAGACGGCAGCCGCGGTGACCCATCATCGGGTTGAACTCATGCAAAGAGGAGATGAGCGCTTTGATGTCGGCAACAGATTTGCCCTGTGCTTTTGCAAGCGCTTCGATGTCCGCTTCCTCGGTGGGAACGAACTCGTGCAGCGGCGGGTCTAAGAAGCGGATGGTAACCGGGTTGCCTTCCAGTGCTTCATAGAGTTTTTCAAAGTCGCCCTGCTGATAGGGAAGAATCTTTGCAAGAGCAGCTTCTCTCTGCTCAACGGTATCTGCGCAGATCATTTCACGGAATGCCGCGATTCTGTCCGCTTCGAAGAACATGTGCTCTGTACGGCAAAGGCCGATGCCTTCCGCGCCGAGCTCTCTGGCTTTCTTTGCGTCCGCCGGGGTGTCGGCGTTGGTGCGAACCTGCATGGTTCTGAACTCGTCAGCCCAAGTCATGATTCTGCCGAACTCGCCCGCGATTTCCGCGTCGACGGTCGGGATAATGCCGTCATAAATGTTACCGGTGGAACCATCGATAGAGATGTAGTCACCTTCATGATAGGTCTTGCCGCCGAGTTCAAACTGTTTGTTTTCTTCGTCCATCTTGATGTCGCCGCAGCCGGAAACACAGCAAGCGCCCATGCCGCGCGCAACAACCGCTGCGTGAGAAGTCATACCGCCGCGGACGGTCAGGATGCCCTGCGCCGCTTTCATGCCGGTGATGTCTTCGGGAGAGGTTTCAAGACGTACCAGAATGACTTTTTCGCCTCTTGCGTTCCAAGCTTCTGCGTCGTCAGCGGAGAAGACGATTTTACCGCAGGCAGCGCCGGGGGAAGCGCCGAGACCTTTGCCCGCCGGGGTAGCCGCTTTCAGCGCTTTCGCGTCGAACTGCGGGTGCAGGAGGGTGTCAAGGTTTCTCGGGTCGATCATTGCGACAGCCTGTTTCTTGTCGATCATACCTTCGTCGACGAGGTCGCAGGCAATTTTCAGAGCCGCCTGCGCGGTTCTCTTACCGTTTCTGGTCTGGAGCATATAAAGTTTGCCGGATTCAACGGTGAACTCCATATCCTGCATGTCACGGTAATGATTTTCCAAAATCTTGCAAACTTCTTTAAACTGTTTGAACGCTTCGGGGAACTTCTGTTCCATTTCGCTGATGTGCATCGGGGTGCGAACACCGGCAACAACGTCTTCGCCCTGTGCGTTGGTGAGGAATTCACCGAACAGGCCTTTTTCGCCGGTCGCGGGGTCACGGGTGAACGCAACGCCGGTACCGCAGTCGTCGCCCATGTTGCCGAACGCCATCATCTGGACGTTGACGGCAGTACCCCAAGAATACGGGATATCGTTGTCACGACGGTAAACATTGGCGCGGGGGTTGTCCCAAGAACGGAAAACCGCTTCGATAGCGCCCATGAGCTGTTCTTTCGGGTCGGTCGGGAAATCGGAGCCGATTTTTGCTTTGTATTCGGCTTTGAACTGGCCGGCAAGGGTTTTGAGGTCTTCCGCGGTCAGGTCGACGTCCTGCTGAACGCCTTTTTCTTCTTTCATCTTGTCGATGAGCTGTTCAAAGTACTTTTTGCCGACTTCCATAACAACGTCGGAGTACATCTGAATGAATCTTCTGTAGCAGTCCCAAGCCCAACGGGGGTTGCCGGATTTCTTCGCGATTGCGTCGACAACGTCTTCGTTAAGGCCGAGGTTCAAAATGGTATCCATCATGCCGGGCATGGAAGCTCTGGCGCCGGAACGAACGGAAACCAACAGCGGGTTTTCCTTGTCGCCGAACTTTTTGCCGGTGATCTTTTCCATCTTCTCGATGTATTCCATGATCTGTGCCTGGATTTCATCGTTGATCTTTCTGCCATCTTCATAGTATCTGGTGCAGGCTTCGGTTGTGATGGTGAAGCCCTGCGGTACGGGAAGACCGAGGCCGGTCATTTCCGCGAGGTTCGCGCCCTTGCCGCCGAGCAAGTTGCGCATGTCTTTGTTACCCTCTGAGAACAAGTAAACATACTTTTGACTCATTAAAATACCTCCAAATTTTATTTCCAACAGTAAAATGGTTGTCCGAAAAAAGACAGTTTGCGGTTTCGGACAGAATTCACCGCCTGATATTATAACAGATATTTTTGCGGATTTCCATAGTTTTCTTATATTTTTTCAAGTTTATGGACCTTTTTGCAAAGGACTGCCGCTTTTATACAATTTTAAGCGGTTTTGCACAAAACAAAACCGGTTCAGCCCGCTTCCTGCGCCGCTTTTGCCGCGTGCAGCGCTTGCACGAGCTGGTCGGGGCAGGAGGTCGGCTTCATGCCGCAGCGAATCCCCGAAAAGGCTTTTTCGACTTCTTCGATTGTTTTGCCGCGGACAATTGCGGAAATGCCCTGCAAATTGCCGTTGCAGCCGCCGTAAAATTGGACGGATTTGATAATATCGCCGTCAAGTTCAACGTCGATTTGTTGGGAACAGGTCCCGCGGGTTCTGTAAGAATAAACCATAATTTTCACTCCTTATCGGATTCGGAAAGTATATCGGATAGCCGGCAAAGCTGTTCCATTGTTAATTTTTCCGCGCGTACGTCGGCGGGAAGTCCGGCACTTTGAAGCGCCGCCGCCACGGTTTCTTTCGGCAGGGCAAGCCCCGCGGAAATCCCGTTTAACGCGGTTTTGCGCCGCTGGGCAAACGCCGCGCGCACCATGCGGAAAAAGAAAGTTTCGTCCGCCGGGGCGAACGCCGCGTTTTTGCGAATGTCGAGCCGAATCACCGCGCTGTCGACTTTCGGCGACGGCACAAACGAGCCGCGCCCGACTTTAAAAAGCGCTCGTGCCGCCGCGTAATACTGCACCGCCACGGTGACCGCGCCCGCTTCGCGCGAGCCGACTTCGGCGCAAAGGCGGTCCGCCGCCTCTTTTTGCACCATGACGACAATGCTTTCAACCGGCAGCTTTTCTTCGAGCAGCTTCATAATAACCGGCGAAGTGATATAATACGGCAAGTTTGCACAGACTGTCACCTTTCGGCAATCGGCGAATTTTTCGCGCAAAAGCGCGTGCAAATCGAGTTTCAGCACATCGCCGCTGACAATTTCGACGTTGTCAAAATCCCCGAGCGTTTCGGAAAGCACCGGCAAAAGCCGGCGGTCGAGCTCCACGGCGACGACCTTTTTCGCCCGCGCGCAAAGTTCCGCGGTCAAAACGCCGATGCCGGGGCCGACTTCCAAAACGCCGTCTTCGCCTGACGCGACCGCTTCTTCGGCCATCGCGGGGCAGACGTTCGGATTGATTAAGAAATTCTGCCCGAGCGATTTCGAAAAGGAAAATCCGTGTTTTTCGAGAATGGCGCGGACGGTTTTTAAATCGGAAAGATTATAACGCATGAGAAAGTTCGCCCAAAATGTGCATGCCCTCAACAATGCGTTCGTCGGAAGGCGTGGTGAAGTTCAAGCGGATGCTGTTGACGACTTCGTCCGGCTCCACGATGAACGCGCTGCCCGGAACGACCGCAACCTTTTTCTCTACGGCGCGTTTGCAGAAGTCCATCATATCGACGCGTTCGGGCAGTTCGCACCAAACGAACATACCGCCTTCGGGACGGACATAGCGGACAAAGTCCCCGAGCTGTTCGTCGATAAGGTCGCACATCAAATTGAGTTTGCGGCGGTAAATGTCGCGGATTTTCTCAATATGGCCTTCAAAGTCGGTGGTTTTCATCCACTCGTCGACGAGCATTTGCGTAAACACCGGGGTGTGGACGTCCGCCGCCTGTTTGCCGACGGTCATTTTGGCGACGATTTCCGCCGGCGCCACGGTGAACGCGACACGCACACCGGGGGCAAAAATCTTGGAGAAAGAACCGGCGTAAATGACAATGCCGTCTTCGTCCATGCTCTTAATCGACGGAACGGGTTCGCCCGCCACGCGCAAATCGCCGTAGGGGTTGTCCTCCAAAATCAGCACGCCGTATTTTTTGGCGAGCGCATAAAGCTGTTTGCGTTTTTCAAGCGACATCGTCACGCCCGACGGGTTCTGGAAGTTCGGAATTGTGTAAATAAAGCGGACGTTTTTGTTGTCGCGCAGCTTCTGTTCGAGCACTTCCATGTTCATGCCGTCATCTTCGACCGGCACGCCTCGAAGCGTTACGCCGTAAGAACGGAAGCAGTTGAGCGAGCCGATGAACGACGGCGTTTCGGAAATCACGACGTCGCCGAAGTTGCAAAGGGATTTGGTCGCAAGGTCCATGACCTGCTGCGCGCCGGAGGTGATAATCAGATTATCAAAGTCCCGCCCGATGTTGTGTTTCTTTTTCATATAGTCGGCAACGCGCTCGCGAAGCGGCGCATAGCCTTCGGTCACGCCGTATTGCAGCGCCGTAATCGGAGAATCCTTTAAAATCCGCGCGGCAATTTCGCGCACCTCTTCCACCGGGAACGCGGCGGCGTCGGGGTTGCCCGCCGCAAACGGAATAATCGCCGGGTCGGCGGTCGCTTTTAAAATCTCACGAATCGCCGACGGCTGTAATGACGAAATGCGGTCTGAAAATGTGTATTTCATTACAAAACACTCCCTGTTTTCTCAACTTTTGCAAAATATTGTAGCACAAAATTTTTTCGCGCGCAATCGGGACTGCGTAAAAAAGCCGCAAACTTCGCGTTTGCGGCTTTGGTCAGCTTAAATTGCTATTTATTATAGTATTAAAAATTCTTATTCCGAAACCGGGTAAAGTTCTGCCCAGCCTGCGAGCACCTGCTCAAACGCTTCGCCTTTGAGCATTTTCAGGCAGTCGGTGCGGTACTGGGAATACAAATCGCGGTCTTCGTCGGTGATGTCCTCGCGCTGGACAACAAATATGTAGTCCCCGGCGGAAAACGCCTGCGCCGTACCGTTTTGGATGGCAGCAACGGCGGTAAAAAACTCGGCGGGATAGCGGGTGTCGGCTTTGGAAATCACGACAGTCTCTGTGTTGACAATCGTATTATCCACAGCGTTTGCCTGTTCCTCAATAGAAGAACCGCCGTTGATTGCGTTGGCAATGTTATTGAACGAAGTGGTCAGCGCCGTTTTTTCCGCGTCGGAAAGCGGCACGGCGTTGCCGTCGTTATCAACGGTGGTCAAAAAGCCGGTGATGTTTTTAAACGCGATGTAATTTTGATTGAAATAGGTTTTGAGCGTCTCTTCGGCAATCGGCTCGTCGCCGTCGGGTGCGTAATAATCCACAATCAGCGCGTCGCGGTATTGCTTATTCGCTTCGAAGTTGTTCAAATCCTGTTTCGTAACACCGAGCTCGGTGTAATACGTCCCGAACAGCCGCCAAAGCGAGTTGACCGTTTGTGTCAGCTCCATTTTGGCTTCGGCGGAAAGCGAAAGTCCGCGGTCGGCGTAAATCGAATTGACTGCCACATATTCCGAAATCATTTGGTTGACCGCTGTTTTGAGCGCGGCTTCGTCCGCGTCGGGATTTTCTTTTTTGGCTTCATCGGTAAAATAGAGATAAACGCCTTTGCTTATCTCCGTTCCGTTGACAGAAACGCCGCTCCCGCGCGAGCAGGCAGACAGCGCACAAAGGCAGAGCACGGCGGCAAGCACCGCACAAATCGTTTTTTTCATCTGCCTTTCACCCCTTGTCATTTTAACATAAACTCAAACGTAAACGTCCGTTCCCCACAGTGCGACGTAATCGTGCACCCCACGGTGGAAACGATATATTCTTTAAATTTCAGAGTTTTGTGAATTTCCTTTTGCAGCGCTTTCATCTGTTCATCGCTGACGCCCGCCGTGCGGGAAAGAAACGCCCGGTCAGTATCAATGCGCCCCGCGTATTGCTCGAGCAAATCGCGGACATACTGCATTTGGCAGTTTTCAAGCTTGCCGCGGTATTTTTTGCCGACCTGCAATTTGCCGTCTACCATGACGATGCTGGGTTTTATCCCGAGCACGTTCGCGCCGAGCATGGTGACGCCCGAACAGCGCCCGCCTTTATATAAGAATTCCAGCTTGTCCAAAATAAAGGTGGTGACCACCTTTTCGCGCTTGTATTCCATTTCGTGCGCGATGGTTTTCGCGTCCAGACCGTCTTGCGCGAGCTGTGCAGCTTTAATTGCCAGCAAAGCAATGCCGGTGGAAAGGCTTTTGGAATCGACTATATACACGTTGTCAAAATCCTCCGCCGCCAATCGTGCGTTTTGGTGCGTTGCGGAAAGCGCCGAAGAAAAGCTGATGTGCACAACCGAACTGCCGTCTTGAGTCAACTCTTTAAAGAAGTCGGTATATTCCGCAACCGAGACCGCGGAAGTCTTGGGCAGTCTTCCGGTCTTTTTATAAAATGCATACAAATCGTCCGGCTGAATGTTGACGCCGTCTTCAAAACAGTCGTCGTCCAAAATAATGTGCAGCGGAATCACGCGAATATCATATCGTTCCCGAATTTCCGCCGGCACATCCGCAGGGCTGTCAGTGGATATGATCGTCCTGGCCATTGAGGTATGCCTCCCAAACTTTTTCTTTCAGCTCTGCTTCCCGCGCTTCCTGCAAAAGGGCGGCGCGGACAGCTTTTTTATTTTTTCCGATTTTCCCGTTTTTATAAAAGGAGACCAAAAACATGCCGGCAAGCGCACCGCACGCGGTGATAATGAAATCGCCCATTGTGTCTAAAAGCCCCGATTCGGAAATCGGACTCGACTGTTGGAGCGTAAAGCCGTAAAGCCGGTCCATTGTAAACTCGTAAATTTCCCACGCAACGGAAATCCCGAGCGCGAAGCAAAGCCCGAACATGGCGCTCAATGCCGGGGAAAGCCGACCGTAACGCCCCTGCATAATGTGGGCGAATTCATAGCCGAACCAAGCGGCAATGAACCCCGCGCAGAAGTGGGTCACGATGTCGAAATCCTTAAAATCTGTCCGATTGTTGAGCGTTGTGCCGATGACCACGCCGAGGAAAATGAAGACATTGAGCATTGTGCCCGAAATGTAATCGACCCGCGTGATAAACGACCGCCCGCCAAACACCTGGAAATAGTCCCACATGTGGGTGAAGAGAATGGCGAAAATCGCCTGTAAAAATTCTACGACCGAGCCGTGAAACAACCCGTAAACGCCCCAAATCATCAGCCCGACGCGCATCAGCAGCCACAAAATCCGGTGGCTGTCGGGAAGATACCCGGGAAAATCCTGTTGTTTTGCCATTTGTTAAGTCCTTTGTTTTTTTATTAGGTAAACCGCGCAATCATACCGACCGTCGATTTACCGTCACTCTTTGCGCCCGACCCGACCAAGTCGCCGTCGGAAGAAAGCGTTGAGCCGCAGGCGATAATCTGCCCGTCCGTTGTCACGCACAGCGCTTCAAACTTATCGTCTTTGCTGCCGCCGTAGCCCTGGACGGAATTTACCCGCCCGTGGGAAGCGTCGACCGTCACCACGAAAGCGTCGGTGCCGCCGCGGTTGCCGATCGGTTTTAAGTCACGGTTGGAGGAATTGGAATACCCCACCGCCGCGTAGCCGCCGTCAATCGGGACAATATCGGTAAAGATGTCGTCATAGAAGCCGCGGAACGCACTTTGCCAGGCGACAGAGCCGTCGGCATTGTATTTTACCAAATAAGCGTCATAGCCGCCCTGGTTCGCAAGGCTTATAAACGAGTGGTCGCTTGAGCGCGAACGACCGGCAATCACGCAGCCGCCGTCGGAAGCCGCGGTAATCGCGGTGAAGCTGTCAATCTGAGAACCGCCGTATTGCTTAACCCAAAGTGTTTTGCCGGAGGCGTCGAGTTTAATGACGCCGCCGTCCGCGCGGCCGAAGCTCTTAAAGAGGCTGTTCGAATCGTTCGAGGAGAAGTTCCCCACCGTATAAATATTGCCGTCGCCGTCCACGGTGACCGCCATCAGCGAATCGCCGGTGGAGCCGATGGATTTCGCGAACACCTGGGTGCCGTTCGCGTTGTATTTCACAATCATTGAAGCGCTGTGGGCGGATTTAAAGCCGAACGCCGAAGCGCTGCCGTCAATCGAGTTTGTATAGCCGACTGCAACAAACGAGCCGTCCGGACCCGCCGCGACGCCTTCAAAACCGTCGGTGTTGCTGCCGCTGAAATGCTGTAACCACTGCTGGTCGCCGCGGTCATTGAATTTATAAAGCACCGCGTCATAGTCGCCGGCATTGGTAAAACCGAGATTGGTGGATTTGGAATACCCGCACACGGCGATATTATCGTCTTTATCCACCGCAAGGCCTGTCACAATAATGCCGCTGTTTGAAGAAATGGCTTTCTGCCACGCGACCGTGCCGTTCTTTTTGTATTTAATCAGCACCGGAATCGGCGTGTTGGAGCTGCCCGCGAGCGCCGACATGCTGCCGTCTTTGGAGTTGGACTGCATCAGCGCGACAAACGAGCCGTCGGAAAGGCTGACGGTGTCGACAAAATTGTCATTGCCGCTGCCGCCGAAGGTCGCGCCCCAGTTCGAGCTGTTGTCACCGGGGGTTGCCGGGTTTGTGGTATACGTCATTGTATAGGTCACGGTTTCACCGCCGGGCTTGGTGACATAATTGCCGTTGCCGTCGGTCATCGGGAAAGCCGTAACCACCGGGCCGCCTGTCGTCGGGGGCACCGTAATCATCGTGGTTAAAATCTCACCGTTTTCGTCGCGGACCGGGTTACCGTCTTCATCGGTCACCGGCACGCCGACCTCCTGCGGAATATAAACGACCGAGGTCTTGACGTTGCCGTTTTCGTCATAGACCTTTTCGCCGTTGGCGTTGGTCACTTCGACGATTTCCGTTTGCAAAACGACGGTCATTGCCTCGCCGTTTTCGTCGGTCACGGGCACGCCGTTTTCATCGGTCACAACGACCGTTTCCCCCTCGCCGCTCTGCGAACCCTTGCAGGCGGAAAGTGTTATAAACACCGCAACAAGCAACAGCAGCGAAAAAAGCCATATTTTTTTGTTGCCGTTCATAGAAAGACCTCCAAAAATCTCTGCCTTTACCGCAAGGCAGGACATATATCGTTATTTTATCATATCGTTTTTTGTTTTTCAATTAAAAAATTATGAACATGCACCCCCCTTTGTACACCGTTTTGCCGAAAATTTCCCGATTTCAAAAATTTTTCTTGAAACCGCGCCCGTTTCCCTGTATAATAGACGGTAGTTTTTCTAAGGAGTCGTAACGGATGTTGGGTAAATTTGTCAAAGTTCGGGTCACAAAACCCCAAGGCTGCTTTGACCGCGAAACCAACACAAAATACCTTTTGAATTACGGCGTCGTCGAAAGCGGGCTTCTGCCCCGTTCCCCGGTTGCCGGGGCTTATATTCTGGGCGTGGATCATCCCGTCCGCCGGTTTGACGGGCGCGTGGTTGCCGTAATTAAGGACAAACAGAAACACGCGGTGTTTCTTGTGGTTTCGCCGAAGTCAAAGCGGTTTATCATTCACGATATTCAACCGGCGGTGGCGTTTTTGCATAAAGGCAAGGGCGTTTCCATAGACTGTTTTTATGAGCGTTCGTGCGGCGCGGTGGTTTTCCGCGATATCGGCGGCGAAAAACGCTTTTTGCTCATCAAAAACAAACGCAGTGCCCACTGGGGCTTCCCGAAAGGGCACGTGGAAAAAGGCGAAACCGACGAACAGACCGCCTGCCGCGAGGTGTTGGAGGAAACCGGGATTCATATTTCCATTTTCCCCGATTTCAAAAGCAAATCCGAATACACCATTCAGGGAAAAATCAACAAGACCGTTTTGATTTTCCTCGCGACCACCAAAGACACACAAACGGTCATTCAGCAGTCCGAAATTGAGGATTACATTTGGTTAGGCTTTGACGCGGCGCTCGATACGCTCAATTACGAAAACGACAAAGCCATTCTCAAAAAAGCCAAAGCCTATATGGACGCACATCAACTGTTTTGACAAGGAGGAACTTATGGCCGAAACCTTAGCCCAGACGCTGGTGGAGTTGTTTCAAGACAAAATCCCCGCGGAGCTCACCGTTTTCATCATTTCCCTTTTGCCGATTTTGGAACTGCGCGGCGGTATGATTGCCGCAAGGCTTTTGGAAATGGACTTTCTCAGAGCCTTTATCATTTCCTATATCGGGAACATGGTTCCGATTCCGTTTATCATTTTGTTTATCAAAAAGATTTTCGAGTTTCTCCGGCGGTTTAAATTCTTTGAAAAGATTATCACGAAGCTCGAAGCGAAAACCGAGCGCAACAAAGATAAGGTCTTGCGCTATAAATCCTGGGGGCTTCTGATTTTCGTCGCGATTCCGCTGCCGGGAACGGGCGGCTGGACCGGCGCGCTGATGGCGGCGCTTTTGGGCATTCCGTTTAAGCGGGCTTTGCCGATTATCGGCATGGGTGTTTTCGTGGCGGGGCTTATTATGTCCTTTGTAACCTACGGGATTTTCTCGATGGGATAAAGCAAAAACAAAGTTTTCCGGCGTATCAAGCCTTTTGCTTGCATACGCCTTTTTTTAAATCTGATTTTTGAGGTGAAAGCTATGGACGTGCGCGTCGGCGACACGCTGGTGATGAAAAAAGAACACCCTTGTAAGAACCGCGAATTTTTGGTTTTGCGCGTCGGCATGGATTTTCGCCTGCGCTGTACGAAATGCAGGCACGAATTTATGGCACCGCGCGTGAAAATCGAGAAAAATATTAAAAAAATTGTGCGGCAGGACGGCGAAAACGATGATTGAAAAATTAGAGGGCATTTGCGAACGGCTCGACGAAATCAACCGGCAGCTCTGCAAACCCGAAGTCGTCGCCGACCAGAAGTTATATGCCAGTTTGATGCGCGAAGCGAAACACTTAACGCCGGTGGCGGAGAAATTCCGCGCCTATAAACGCGTGCAGGCGCAAAACGAAGAAGCGCGCGCCCTTTTGGAAGAAAGCACAGACGACCGGGAACTGCGCGAGCTCGCGGAAGCGGAACTTGCGGAAACCGGCAAAACGCTGGAAGCTTTAAACGATGAATTGAAGCTGCTGCTTCTCGGGCGCGACGAAAACGACGACAAAAACGTCATTGTCGAAATCCGCGCGGGTGCGGGCGGCGAAGAAGCCGCGCTGTTTGCCGCTTCGCTGTTTCGGATGTATTCGATGTACGCCGAGCGCAAGGGCTTTAAAATCGAACTGCTCAACGAAAACGCGACGGAACTCGGCGGCTATAAGGAAATCAGCTTTATGGTCGAGGGCGAGGGCGCGTATTCGCGTTTCAAATTTGAAAGCGGCGTCCACCGCGTCCAGCGCGTGCCGGAAACCGAAAGCCAGGGGCGCGTCCACACGTCGACGGCGACGGTCGCGGTTTTGCCGGAAGCCGAAGAGGTGGAATTTGAACTTAACCCCGCCGATCTGCAAATTGACGTGTTCCGCTCAAGCGGCGCGGGCGGGCAAAAGGTTAACAAGACCTCGTCGGCAATCCGCATTACCCACCTGCCGACCGGCATGGTGGTGGAATGTCAGGACGAGCGCAGTCAGCACAAAAACAAAGACAAGGCGCTGAAAGTTTTGCGCTCCCGCCTTTTTGAAATTGAACAGGCGAAGCAAAACGCCCAAATCGCCGGCGAACGCCGCAGCCAGGTGGGCACAGGTGACCGCAGCGAGCGCATTCGCACCTATAACTACCCGCAAGGGCGCGTTTCCGACCACCGAATCGGTCTGACGCTTTACAAAATCGAGCAGATTTTAAACGGCGATTTAGACGAAATCATTGACGCGCTGATTACCGCGGACAATGCCGAAAAGCTCAAAGCTTCGGCGGACGCGGCGGCGGAAGGGTAAACCCAAAAGAAAAATTTTAAAAACCGTTCGGTTTTTTGCCGGACGGTTATTTTTTTGTATAGGCATTCACTTTTTCGGGAACACTTTTGCTGGGAGGTGTTTCCATGAACCATTCCGAGGAAACCAAAAAGAAGTTTAAATTCCGCGCCGGTGCGGTGTATGCGGTTCTGGCGCTTTGTGTGGCGGGCGTCGGCATTGCCACCTGGTATTCCACCAGCGCAAAACTTTTGCCGGACGCGCAGAGTGAAACAACAACCGAGGGCATTACCGCGAAAATTGCCGCGGACGAATTGACGACTGTCCCCGACCCGGTCACTCCGACTTCGCCGGACTTATCCGAAGACGCGACACCTGAAAATAACGGGGACGCAGAAAATGTGACCGAAGAGGGCGGCGTTGCCGTGCTCGCTTCGAAAGACAGCGTGGCGCGCGCCGAAACCTTTTCTTTGCCGCTCGAAGCCGGCATCGCCAAAGCCTATTCCAACGGGGAAATGGTGCAGTCGAAAACCATGGGCGACTGGCGCGTCCACAACGGCGTGGACTTTAAAGGCACGGTCGGCGACGCGGTGAAAGCCATCAACAACGGCGTGGTTAAGGCGGTTTATGACGATGTGCTTTGGGGCACCGTCGTTGAAATCGACCACGGGCAGGGCATGATTGCAAAATACTGCGGACTCGGCAAAGGCAGCACGCCCGAAGTCGGCGAAAAGGTCAAAATCAACGACCGCGTCGGCAATCTCGGCACAATTCCGATCGAAAGCGCCGATGACGTGCATTTGCATTTGGAAATTTTACAGGACGGCAAAGCCGTCGAGCCCCTTGCCGCCATGGGCAAAGACCAAAACGGCGAGCAGAAATAAAATTTTGCTTAAAAAATATAAAGCGCACTGCTTTTGCGGTGCGCTGTTTTTTGATTTCAAATTCGCGTTTGAAATATTTTCTTTCTTTTCATTTTTCCGTATAAATACCGGTTCTCGACAGACAATAACAAGGAACTATTCATTAAAATTATAAAGGAGAAATTCAGATATGAAAGCAACCGGTATTGTCAGACGCATTGACGACCTGGGAAGAGTGGTTATTCCGAAAGAGATCCGGCGGACAATGCGCATTCGCGAAGGCGACCCGTTAGAAATTTTTACCGCGCCGAACGGCGAGGTCATTTTTAAGAAATATTCCCCGATAGGCGAGCTGTCGGAAACCGCGCACCAATACGCCGAGGTGCTCCACCGCGCCACCGACCTGCCGGTCATTATGACCGACCGCGACCACGTGATTGCCGTATCCGGCGCGCCGCGCCGCGAACTTGTGGACCGCCGCGTTTCGGAGGCGCTCGAATCGCTGATGACCGAACGGCGCAACTACACCGCTTCGCCCGACCGTCCGCCGCTGCACCCGGTCACGGGCTATGCGCGCGAGGCCGCCGTGGCGTTCCCGATTATCGGGGGCGGCGATGTTTCGGGCGCGGTCGTATTGAGCGTTTCGGGCGCGACTCCGCCGGGAAGCCCGGCTTTTTGCAATTCCGTACCGAACCCTCCGTCGAGGAGCACAAATCCGCCCTTCGCAAATTCGAGAAAACTCTTTTTCATGATTTCTTTTCTTCTCCTTCTCTCACCCCTATGA
>OERC01000065.1_pt1 | contig 16694 bp, 23 predicted proteins | sample 1539911 | NCBI WGS metagenome assembly OERC01 (sample SAMEA3891875, study PRJEB23780) | metagenome | biome: terrestrial biome; feature: animal house; material: Caecal content | place: Italy | collected 2015-05-05 | reverse complement strand
GTGTTGTTGGCGCTGCCCCCGGAGGTGCCGGTGCCGGCGTGCCAGCCCCGGTGGTTCCAGGGCAGAGTCTGGACGGTGCCCACGCCGCCGTCGGCCAGCTGTGGGACCGACGGGATAGTCGGGATGGTCGGAATATTAAATCCAAGGGTGGACCCGCCTACGACCGGCACCCAGTCCGGGATGGTCACCGAGATGGAGTTGATCCCCTCGATGGCCTTGTTAACCAGGGCGATCACTCCATTGATGATGGCAGCTCCAATGTTTCCAAGCATCCCAAACAGGTTGCCGAAAATGTTTACGACGTTCTGCCAGGCAGCCTCCCAGTTGCCGGCAAAGACGTTGTTCACAAAATCGCACAGATTTTGGATGATTGCCTGGGCGTTGCCTGCTGCGGCCTGGATGCCGTTCCAGAAAGCTTGCAGGGCAGCGGCCGCTGTTGGGAACTTTTCGCTGATCGAAACAATGAAGCTCGTGACTGCCGCATTGACCTTGTCCCAGTTCTGGTAGAGCAGGACAAGCCCCGCGCCGATGGCCAGAAGGATGCCCAGAGGCCCCATCATGGCAGAGCCCAGCGCCTTGAATACGCCCACAGCCTTGGTCAAACCGCCGGATGCCTGGAACAGTGCAAGGCCCGTCTTGATGCTGCTCACCCAGTCCTTGACGGTGGAGACGGTATTCATGGCCTTGGTGACCGTGTTGACCGCCGGGCCAACCGCCCGCAGGCCGACGGCGAAGGCCATGACAGTGCCTTTGTGCTCCCACAGGAAGTCCAGGAAGGGCTTTGCCTTGTCGTAGGCCGTCCCGGCCCAGGACGCAAAATCGCGGATACCATCCACCAGCTCGGGCAGGCCGTCGGTGATGGCGTCGGTCGCCATATCGGCAAAATCCCCCGCGATCTCCTCGACCACGGGGGACAGATTGCTGATCGCGTTCGCTATTTCGGGCGCGCGGTCTGTGAGCGTGTTATAGACCCGCTCTGCGGCGGGCAGCATGGCGACCTCAAACTGCCGCCCGATCTGCCGTACTGTGCTGTCGAGGCCGCTCAGACTTGCCTGGTTGATCTGCTCGATGGCGTTGCCGGTGGCGTAGGCGGCGTCGGAGGCGTCAGCCACGGCCTGCAGAGCGTCCACGCCCAGGTCCTCCCACATGGTGCCAAACAGCTTGACGCCCACAGCATCGCGCTGGACCTTATCGTCCAGGTCGAGCAGGCGGTCGATGACATCGAAGAAGGCTTTATTCGCGCCTTCACCGCCCGCAGCGAACCTGTCCATCATCTGGTCGGCGTTCAGCCCGAGAGCCTGGTATGCCGCGATGGTGGTGTCGCTGCCGTCGATGGCGCGGATGGAGAACTCCTTCACAGCGTCGCCGACCTTGTCCAGATTCCAGGCCGTGCCGTCTGCGCCGGCCTGATAGACCTGGAACATCTGATCGGCCGAGAAGCCGAGTTTGGCAAACTGGACCGAGTACTCGTTGATGGAGTCGATCAGTTCGCCCGAAAAGTCAAGGCCGTTTTGTGCACCGGTGGCGATCAGGTTAAAGGCATCTTCGACCGAGACATTGAAGTTCTTGCGGATGGCTTCGGCCGCGCGGGTGCTTTCCGCCACGTCATAGCCAAAGGCCTGCTGCAGAGCCAGGGCGCCTTTTGTAGCGGAGGCCATGCCGCCCTCGCTCAGGTTCTTCATGTTGCGGTCCACGACGGCGACAGCATCGCCGATGGCCGCCACATCCTCGCCAAAGCCGGATGCGTAAACATCCTCCATAACGCCGCGCAGCGTTTCAAGCTCCCGGCCGGTAGCGCCGGTGGCGTTGGAAACCTGGGTGGTGGCCTTTTGCCAGTCGCCTGCAAAGTCGGTCATGTATTTGCCAGCGACCAGGACGCCGGTGCCCATCGCAGCCATTCCGGCCGCCACACCGGTAGAGACCCGGTTGGCCACCTTAACGATGGAGTTGAGCTGCTTGGATGAGGTCTTGACGCTCTTTCCGAGCGACTTGTCGACCTTACCAGCGATTTTTATGGCCAGTTCCATGACCTTGCTTTTTGGCATACTCAATCACCACCCTGGCCATATCGTTCAGCTCGTCCAGCGGCAGGGACAGAAAGTAATCCACGCCGCTGTGCAGTTGGAGAGAAAGTGCGATGCACCCTTTTTTGATCTCAGGCGGGGTTATTCCTCTCCATCCCCGCCGTACAGAAAAGAAGTGACCAGATTTTTCAGCTTGATGGCCTCCTTCGCCGGCAGCCGCTGGAAGAACTCCACCGGCTTGCCGGATGCCCGGGCGGCCATATAGACGGCGTAATCCACCGTCATCTCGGGCACGGGGGTCGCGCCCAGAGAGCGGGCGACCAGTTTGCCGACAGCGCACAGGTCCCCCGCGCTCATGTTTTCCAGCCCGGTCAGATCGACCTCATTGTACTCTGCGCCCTCAAAACGATAGGGTTTTGCAAAACGCAGAATCAGCTCATTTTCTTCTGCCGCAGGCAGGATGATCGCGTTTTCGTTTTTCTCGCTCATCAGGTCTGGTCCCTCACTTTCTGCAGTTTATCAACGCCGCGGATGGCAAAACGCGGGTTGAATTTGTTCAGCTCGACCAGCTCTTCGTCGTCGACCTCGATCTTGATGTACGCGATATTGACGGCCACCGACGCGTTCATGGGGTTGGCGGGGTTCAGGGTGCCGGGGTCGAGGGTGGCGCATTTGCCGCGGACTACGACCCGCATGCTGCGAAAATCCGTGACCATCTGGTCATCCATCACCTGCTGGGATACCCGCAGGGTCAGCGCCACGCCGTTGGGGTCCATCAGGTCGATGGACTCACCGTCCAGCAGCCGGAACGGGATCTCCAACTGCATATTGGAGAAATGCCCCACGGCGGGGTCGTCGAACTCGCCCAGGATGCCCGCGCCGCTGACGGTCTCAGCCATTGACTCAAAAGGCGGCAGGGTGGTCTCTGCGCCCACGCCGATCAGTCGGCCGCCCTGGTTGTCGTTGTAGACATTGTAGTTGTTGATCTTGCTGGGGATGGGTCTCTGGCTCATACGGCTTCACCTCCGGTCAGGGCGGTCTCCAGCGCGGAGACGTCGTACTCGTTGATGTTCTCGATGTACTCGCTGGGGATGTAAGGCGCGAGGTAGGTATGGGTGGTCAGATGACCGTCCAGCAGGTTGGTGGTGGGATTCTCGTCAGCGCGGAACTCGGTCTTGTAGCCCGCGCAGTAGTCCCGCGCCACATAGCCGTTGCCCTTGATGTTCTGGCTGTCCACGACCGACTGGATCAGCCGGCGGTTGCCAGGTTCATCGACCTTCTGGAAATAGGTCAGGATGAAGTTGTTCGCATCCCAGTTGAAGAAACGCCGCACCGCAAGCCACCGGTCCTTCGGGTCGGTGGTAGACGGATAGGCGGCGGTATTGTTGCCCCAGGACCGCCAGCCGTTGACATTGATGGCGGTGATGACGCCGTTTGCGTTGATGGCGTCGTTGGCCTGCTGCTGATCCAGCAGCACCTCGGTGCCGTCGTGCAGTACTGTGCCGGTGCAGCGCAGATCCTTGTTGGAGGGACTGGCGTAGGGCACATCATCATGGGTGCTGTCGGTGTAGGCGGTCAGTGCGCCAAAGGCGGCGGAGTAATAATACCTCTTGTCGCCGACGGCGACCATCGGCCACAGGGGGGCAGCAAAGGCAGACGTCACGCCGAGCTTCTCCTTGGCGGTCTTGACGTCGCTATACACCGCTGCGCCGTCCTCTTCGGGATCGGTGGAGATGTCGATGTATGCTTCGGCGCGGAACACGCCATTGATACCCTCAGTCTTTGCCTGCATAGCCGCGGCCACCACCGGCAGGTGGCTCCAGCCGGGCGCCAGGATAAGGCCGGACGTCATGCCCAGGCGGGGATAAATCTGCCGGATCAGCTCAATGCCGGTCTCCGCGCCGGTCGAGGCATCGACGCCGCCCACAATGTCCGCCATGGTGACGCCGTCCGGCTTGAGGCTCTTGCTGGAGACCTTGAGAGTCTCAGCTTCAGCGGCCGTCTCGTCCAGGATGGTGAGGGTGACGGTGCCATCCTCTGCGTGCTCAGCGATGTAGTCCTCGCCGGCGGTCAGGGTCGTTTCTGCGTTTTTCACCACGAGGGTATTCAGCAGCACATACTGCTTGGCGTATTTTGCGGTGCCATCCGCTAGGACTGTGACGTCCTCCTCTGCGTTGGCGGTGGTGTGGGTGGACTTGTTCGGGTCCAGCACATTGACCAGGATGATCGGCGCCACGTTGAAGACGCGGAAGCAGTAGTCCATGCTCTGGCACAGGGTGAAATTCTCGAAGTCGTCCGAGTACCCAAAGTTGTTCTGGCACTCAGCAAAGGAGTAGCAGAGGATGGGCTTGTTGACGGCGGCCGCAGGGTCATCCAGCAGGTGGATGGGCGCCGTCCCGAAGATGACCTGCAGGGCGGCGCTGCTCTCCACCGGGGTGGTAAGACTGGTCGCCCGTTCGGTCACGCTTACGCCGTGATTATAAGGCATGGTTACACCTCCTGCTTGGTTTTCTCGGCCAGGCCGGCCAGCACACGCTTATAGAGCGTATAGATGCGGCCGTACTTGTAAGCGATCTGCTTTCTGGCGTCGGGCAGCCGCTCCAAAGGCAGCACCAGGCCGGCGACGGCCCGGTCCTCTGCTGCCAGAGCGGCCAGCCCAGATGTAAGTCCGTTGGTGTAGCAGGTCCACTGCTGCGCCACGCCACGGATGGTGGGGCCGCAGTAAACCAGGGTGCCAGACGCTTCGGCAGCCTGTTTGGTCTTGTTCATGTGTAATAGTCCTCCGTTCTAAAGGCCGGGGCGTCGAATTTAAGGGTCATTTTGCCGGTGTAATAGGGCCGGGCGAGGGCCGTCTCCCACTCCAGCGGGAACTTGAACCACCAGGAGCCGCCCTCGGTGCCTGAGGTGCCGGGCTTGATCTGCACCGCCGGGTTGCGGGCGTACCGCCCATAGATCGTCTGGATGATGTGCATCACGCCGCGGTAGCCCTGGCGGTCAGACCCGGACTTCGGGTGCTCGTCATTGTACAGGCAGATATGGAGCGTGACGCTGACCTCCTGGGCGCTGTTCACGTCCGCAATCTTGCCGCCGGAAATGTAGACCTGGATGCAGGGTTCGGGGATGTTCCCGGCCCGGGTCGTCTCGTCGTAGCCGGTGGGCGCAGGCAGGTCCTGCAGGATGATGCGCAGCGGCCGCTGGTCCCCCGCAGAGCTGGCAAAAAGTTCGCCATCAAAGAGCCGTTCAAGGTCCCCTTTGATGGCGTCCTCCAAAAAGTCGATGGTCACTTGGCACCTCCATTCACCTTGAGCGCCTTTGCGATCCGCTTGTCGATCTCGGCGTCGAGGGTGCGGTACAGCAGCACACGGGCGCTCTCCTGCACCTGCTCGTTCGCCATCATGCTGGGCACGGCCGGGCCGAGCAGTTTCTTGATGCGGGTCAGGTCGGGCCACTGTCCTTTGTGTGGATAGCCGTACCGCTCGATGCGGCGGCGGGCGCCGTCCATCGAGTAGGTCTGCCCGATCTGCCGCTGCACGATAGCCCGGTGGCCGCTGGAAAACTGGGTGATAAAGGCCGGCGCGCCGCCGCGCTCCAGCGGCTTCATGCCGCCGGAACGCAGCACCTTGGCCCGCGTGCCCGCGCTGGACGGCTGGACCAGGAAGTCCATCAGGTCGTTGACCGGCCCGCGGGAGCGGATCACCGCCTCGATGGTGCCGGGCTTTGCGGTCTGCAGGCGCGGGGCGCCCATGCTGCGGTCCCGCAGGATAGCGTCGTCGATGGTGTAGACTTCGGCCACGTCTTTAGTGAGCTGTTTGCGCACCTTGCGGGCCGCCGCATTGATCGACAGCCGCAGCACGTCGGGGGCCTCAAAGGCCAGTTTTTCAAGCCGCTGGCCGATGCGGACGATCTCGTCGTTGGTATCGACTTCCAGGTGGATCATGTCCTCACCGCCTCGATCTCAATGGCAAGGATACCCGCCTCGTCGTCGGCCTGCTGCACATAGTAGTCACGGCCGTCGAGGTTCAGGCGCTTGCCCGGCATGGGGCGGCCGCCGTAGTCCCCGGTGGCCACAAAGATCAGCTTGCGCGCCCTGTACATCCCGTCGGGGAAGATGCCGCCGCGGGCTGCATCCCGTTCCAGCAGGGCGTTGTCGTCCACCACCACGTCCATTTCCCGGCCGTCGATGGTATGCCTGTCGGCAAACTCCATCGGGTTGAGAAAGACGTTGTGGACGTCGGCAGCGACGCAGTCCTTGAAAGAAAGCGCGCCCATCCTTAACCCAGCAGTTTGACAAGGACGGTGGTGTCGGCGGATGCCGCCGCAGCGACCGCCCAGCCCGCCGGGATGTTGGCGGGTTCGGTGCCCGCGGCGGTGGAAATATTCTCGTCGGCCACGACCCAGTACAGGGCCTGACCCAGGGTGACGGCGCCGGTGGCTTTGGGCATCTCAAAGACACCGGTCACATGGACGGCGCCGGTCTCGCCGGCGGCGATGTCAGCGGCGGCCACGCCAATGCGGGTAGCCAGGTTCACGACGTCGCCGGCAGCGATGTCAGCGGCGGCGGTATAGTCGATGGCTTCGCCTTTCTGCCAGTACTTTGCGCTCATGGTAGTGCCTCCTTACAGGGTGATTTTAGCGCCGGGGTTCTTCACCGCGCCGCGGTAGTCCACGACGGTGACGCCCCAGTCAAGCCAGATGTCCCACACATAGCCGAGCTGACCGGGTGTCTCCATCCGGCGGATGGTCGGGGTCTCCTGGCCGTTGAGGTAGTCCACCTGGATGCAGCGGGCGTAGCTCGGGTCGGCGATGATGAACCAGGGCACGGTGCCTGTGCCGGCCAGGGTGTTCAGGGTGCCGTCCTCGATCACCTGGAGCTGGTTGCGGTACTGGTACAGCGCATTGGCAGTGTGGCTGCCGATGCCGTCCACCTCGATCTGTGCGGTCTGGAGAATCTGCGCCAGGGTGAAACCGTAACCGACCGGCACCACGATGAAGCGGGGTTGCACGGTGATGCTGTCGCCGAAGGGGTCGGTCTGGCTCATCATCTTCAGGATCATGCCCTGGATGTTCTCGATGGAGGGCGCTGCGCCGGATGCCACGAGGTTGCCGTGGTCTGTGTGGAACAGGGCCTTGTCGTCGAAGATGGTGGGGTTCGAGTACAGGATGGAATAGACCTGCTTGTTGATGGTCCGCTTGGCGCTGGCGGCATACATACCGGGCACCTGGGTGATGAAGCCGATGTCGTCGTTGATGAACGCCTCGCGGGTCATCGAGAACTGACGGCCGTAGGTGCTGATCTTGCGCTGGGGCAGCAGGTCGGTCTTGGGGGTGTCGTGCTTGAGTTCACCGCCCTCACCGACGGGCAGGAACTCGCCGGCGCCGCCCGCCAGATACTCATGGTCCTTGGTGGGCTTGAAGTCGGTGACGCTGCCCTTGGTGGTCCAGAGCTGGAAGGTGGTGGGCACGGCCTGATACCGCTGCACGATGGCCTTGCGGATGGTGTTGTCCAGGATGGCAGGGAAGGCCGCGGTGGGGTTGAAGAACTGCCGCTGTGCCATGCCCCACAGGTCGTCTTTGGACATCCGCATCAGCGAGGTGGTGGTGCCCAGGCCCTCCCGCGCCATGCACTCGATGGCCAGGTCGCGCAGGGACAGCCCGCGCATCTGCTCGGCGCCGGCGGCGGGGCTGGCGGTGCTGATGCCGCTGCGCAGCAGCATGGCATCCGAGGCGGCGGCGCGGAAGTTGTCCTCATCGCCGCCGCTTTCGGACATCCGGGCGCCCACAGGGCCGTTGTGTTTGATCAAAAAATCCACCGCAGCCTTGCGGACATCTTCCACGCTGGAGCCGTCCTGGATGTAGCCGGTGGGGTCCATGCCGGTCTGCCGGCACAGGTTGATGATGTCGCTCATCCGGCGGCGCTCGTTCTCCACAGCGCGCTGCGCCTCTGCCGCGGCGTCCTGGTGGGGTGCGGCCCCGTCCTCGCCGCGGGCGCTGTCATCGGCGTCGATCACGGCCTGGCAGCGGTCGAACTCGGCCTGCTCGTCCGCGGTCAGGCCGCGGCCCTCGCTGCGGGCAAGGTTGACCAGCTCCTGCTGACGGGCAAGTGCTTCCTGTCTAGTGTTCATGTTTACCTCCAGAGAGTTTGTTCTGGTTGATCTTGATCTGCCGCTCCCACAAAGAGAGGGCGGCAGCTCCGTCTTCTTCGGACCGGCCGACGCCCACGGTGGCGTCCGCCGGCACAGACACGATGGAAACTTCCATCGGCGTCCATTTTCTGGCGATCTGACACGGGCCGGTGAAGCGGCCATCCTGCGACTTCTTGCCGGGGGCCACTTCCTCCCAGACATCGACGCGGTACCGCACCGACGTGGTCTTCAAGGTGCCAGACCGGACTTTTTCAAAGATGCGCTCGGCGTCCTCATCGGTGTCAAACTCCACCTCGGCCATGCCGCGGTTATTTTCCACCCAGGCCCGAACCACCCTGCCGACCACCCGGTCCACATCGTGGTTGAAAAGCAGCACCCCCACCTCGTTCAGCCGGGCAAGGTCCACGGCGTCCCCCGTGTGGTCGAGAATTTCAGGGCCGAACCACCGCTGGTACGGTTCCTCGCTGGAAAAGCTGAGGATGCGCCGGCGGCTGTCCTGCCCGTCCTCCTCGCGGGCCAGGAACTGGCCCATGCTGCGGGTGGCGCGGTCTTTATTCCTCGGCTCCTTCGGGGTCGTCGCCCTGCTGGGCTGCGATCTGTGCGCCATTTCCAAAAATCACCTCCTCCATGTTCACGCCCTTTTCGCGGCCGTAGGCCAGCACCTCGGCAGTCTCGTCCACCGCCTGCCGCCAGTCCTTGCCGCGCTCAGCGCAGATGTCCTGATAGGTTTTCTGCCCGGACTGCAGCGCAGTCTGACCGGCAGAGCTTTCTTTGGCCGGGTCGATCCACTTCTTGGGCGACTTGACCCAAGTGTGCGCCAGGTACTCGGCCTTTCTATCCCAGAAGCCGGGCAGATCAAGCAGACCGGCGAGATAGCACGAAATGACAAACTGTTCATACACCTCGGTCATGAACTCCTGCAGGAGTTCCACTTCTTCGGCGTAGGTGTCCTCGTCCTCAATGGCGTTCTGCCGTGCGGACGAATAGGTCGAGCCTTTCATGTCGCGGGACACGGCCTCGTAGCTGAGGCCCTGCCCGGCGCCGATCAGACTCTGCTGGGTGCGCAGGAAGGCGGTGGCGTCGGTGGCCGCGCTGTGCGGGTCGATCACCTGGGCCTCGTCGCCTGCGCCCATCTCCATCATCATGCCGGGGGACAGCCGCTTGCCGGCGTAATCGACCCGCCCGTCCGGGCTGCGGCCGGCCGAGCGCCCGATGCCGCCCCCGGTGGGAATGGCCTTTTTGATGAGCACTGCCAGACAGGCGGCGATTCGCTCCTTGACCGAGACGGCGTTGATGAATTCGTTGACATCCCGGATACGGGTCAGGGTGTGGGCCATGTCCGAAATTTCCCGAATCTGGCTGGGCCGCCGCTTGGAGTACAGGAAGTAGGCGTCCTTGGCGTCCACATAGACGGATTCCAGCATTCGCCAGCCCTCGATGTCGTACTGCTGTATCCAGTAGCCCACCGGCCGGCGCCAGGCGTTGTACTCGATGCCGCCCACCACCCGGTTCCCGCGGCGGCGCGGTTCGGTGCGGCTCACGTCCAGTTCGTCCACCTCGATGGCCTGGAGCTTGAAGGGTACCAGACCGCCGGATGTGTGCCGGAACAGAAACAGGATGCCGCCGTCCACCTTTTTGCGTTCCACCGCCATGCGGAGGAGCTGGGTGAAAGACTGCTCGCCGGTGACGTCGCAGTTGCGGGCCTTGCACCACTGCCGCCACAGGCCTTCGATGCGCCGGTTGAGATCATCGTCGCCCGTATTCGCCCGCAGGGTATAGCCCTTGCCCACCACATTGCGCTTGTAGGCCAGGACGATGGCCTGCAGGATGTCGCTGTTGCGCTCCAGGTCGCGCGCCCTAGCCCGGATCACATCCCGGCTGAACCGGTCGGTGGTCTCGGCGCTCTCGTTGACGGCGGCCCAGTGGGAGTTGATGCGGCCGTACCCGGCGGCATCATAGTGGCGCAGGGCGTCATAGCTCTGCCGCCAGGCCTCCCGCTTGTAGGCCCACTGGGGTGATACGGCGGCGATCATATCGTCAAGAAAGCCCACCCCCATCACCTCCCGTCAAAAAAGGCCACATAGGTGCGGCCCAGCAGCGGCCCGCTGTCGTCGGCGGCGATCTGGGCTTCCAGGTCGTCCCGCAGAGATTTGAGCATGGCGAGGTCGGCCCGCGTCAGCGACCGGCTGCCGATTTTGTAGGACTGGCCGCCGACCAGGATGGTCTTGATCGCCGCGTTGACCTGCCCCAGCAGCTCGGTTTTATCTTTGGTCGTGTTTTTCATGGGGCCTCCTCAGATCCAGTTTTCGTTTTCCCTGATCCAATCTTCTTCGGGCGCGGGCTGATGGCGCTGCGCCGGCGCTGCGGCCGGCGGCGTTTGTGCAGCCGCTGCGGCATCGTCCCGCAGGTAGAGCGAGCGCACCTCCATGATGTCGGCGGCGGCCGCTGCATAGACCTCACAATCCAGGTAGTGGTTGTCGGCGTGGGAGGATTTGACCGCCCACCGCTGCACCTCTCTGCCGTTGACCCGTTCGGTGACCTTGTGCTCGGACGTGACCTGCTCGGCGTAGTCGAGGTCGCAGTCCTTGTGAACCATCCACGACCCGCTGCCGTTCGGGCGGCGCATCCGGGCGGCGATCATGTCCTTGTACTTGCCGCCGTCCACCAGGATGAGCTGCAGGCCGTTGGCCCGGCTGCCGGCCTTGTCCACGGTGGAGATGCGGTAATGCCCCTGCAGGTTGGACACGCCCTTGCAGGGCCGCACCCACTCGGTGTTGGCGATGCAGAAATTGTAGACGGCGTCGGTCTGGTCGCCGCTGTCCATCAGGGCGAGGTCTACCATCATGGACCCGCCGTCCGGGGCGCGGAACTCGGTACTCATGATCCGCTCGACCTCGTCCATCGAGAGGGCCTGCCCATGCGCCACGTTCTGGCTGGTCATGTAGTCGCCCCAGGCCCGGATGGTCCAGTACAGGCAGTTTTCCTGCACGTCGATGCCGCCGGTCAGTAGCTTGGCCCAGGTGGGCAGCTCCCAGGCCGGCAGGGCGGTCTGGCGCTCCATCACCATCTCGGCGTTGGTCTTGAGCTTGGTGTCCTCCCACGGTTCGGCCAGCCACGAATTGACAAAGTTGTGCAGCAGGTCCGGGTCGTCCTTCGCCTTCATGAACTCCCGCGCGATGTCCGAGAAGGAGGTGAACGGGGAGTAGAGGGTGTTCATCCAGTAGGCCACGCTCTTGGGCGTCTGCGCGTCCTGCCGGACGTACTGCCACCGGCCAGCCCGCAGCATGGCGCCTTTATCCCGATCGGTGATGATGCAACCACACTCCTGACACAGGTAGGTCGTCATGTCGGCGCGCTTTGCCCGGTCGGGCACATCGTCCTTGCTGGGCCATTTGAGCTGCGCGAATTTCAGCTCGATGTACCTGCCGCAGTGCGGGCAGGGCACGAAATAGTGTTTTTCGGCGTCCGCCTCCTCTTTGGCCTTCCAGATGGGGCCGGTCTTGAGGGTGGGCGTGGACGCCATAAAGATTTTGCGGTTGAAGATGTAGGTTTTGGTGCGCTCGATGGCCAGAGAGATGGGATCAGCCTCGCGCTTTGTTGCTCCGGGGTACTTGTCCACCTCATCGAGGAACAGGTACCGGATGGGCGTGGATGCCAGGTCGGCCGGGCTGTTGGCACCGGTCAGATAGACGGTCATGTCCCGGAATTTCTGCGCGAGGACCTTGCTCTCATGCTCCCTGTACTTTGCCCGCAGCGGCTTGCACTGGCGGAACATCGGCCCCAGCTTTGCTTCGACGGTCCGCTCGGCCAGCTCGTCGGAAGGATAGACGATCATGGCTGGCGCCGGGTCCTGGTCGATGGCGCTGCCCAGAGCGTTCTCCATAGCCGACGTGCCGCCCACCTGGGTGGGCTTGACAAAGACGATCCGCTCGGTGGCGTCGTCGCTGAAGGCGTCCATGATCTCGGTCAGGTAAGGGGTAAGAGCGTTGCGCCAGGGGCCTGAAATGGAGTTGCTGTCCGGGAGGATGCGGTTTTTCTCGGCCCACGCGGACACGCTCAGCCGCTCCCGCGGGCGCAGCAGTTCAACGGCGGGGGCCATCCAGGCCGGCAAATCATAGGGCTTTACCGCAGGGCGACGGCTCACGCCTTCATCCCGCCCTGGTCGTCACCTTTCAGCCGCATCCCATCCACAAAGGCATTCAGCATGGTATCCAGCTCCTTTCGCAGCGACCGCTGCGTACTTCTCACGGTGGTTGCACCCACATAGCCGGTCAGCATACCGGCCAGGCGCGAGGTCATGCCATAGGCGAATTTTTTGAAGTTCGCCATAAAGTCGGACAGTTCATCCACCGCCTGACTGACCTCGATGTACTCGCCCTTTTCAATGGCCGTTTTCAGCTTGTGCAGCTCGGCCTGACTGTTTTTCAGGGCAATTTCGGCCCGCAACTTCTGCTCCTTGAGTTCGGCCTCTTTGTCCGTTTTGCTGCGCCCGTAGGCCTTGTCGGATAGATAGGCCGTGTACTTCTGCACCGTCGGCACAAGATCATACCGGCGTCCGTCCGGGGTGTCGGTGGTCGGCAGGACGCCCTCCTGGGTGAGCTGCTGGATGCGCCGCACGCTCACTCCGAACAGGTTCGCCACAACCTCCACACGGTAGAGTCCACCGGCAAACGCCTTTCCATTTTCAACGTTTCTCATGCTGTCACTTCATTCCGCAAAGTTAGTTGTAGCGAAGGGTGAATTTTGTTGAAATTTTTTCGCAGAAAAGCATCGGGCCTTCCGTGCCCCGCAGGGCCAATCCCTCCAGGAAGGACCCATAAAAAACAAAATTGCGCGGAACCTTGCCACCGCGCAAAGCGCCTGCCCGCTTATGGACTGTTGCAGGCTTCCACCATGGGGCCGCCGGTGCGTCTCGAACGCACGGCCTGCCGCTTACAAGGCGGCTGCTCTGCCAACTGAGCTACGGCGGCGGGAAACAAAAATAAAGCGCACAGGCCTGTTACAGCCTTCCGGGGCCTCCGACCCGGGCGGGCGCGAAGGGGGACGCCCGCAGCTCCCGGCGGTGGGAAAGGAGTGTATGCACAAAGAAACCACCATGCGCTTTCGAGGTCCGGTTACGGGGTCCCGGATACTGGCACGACGGGCAGGAGTCGAACCTGCAGCCCGCGGTTTTGGAGACCGCCGCTCTGCATTGAGCTACCGCCGCATACAAAAAGAGCCGCGGGTGTCTCCATCCGTGGCTCTACGAGTACAGTATACCTCGCCTGCAATAGGAACTTCAAGGAACTCTTTCGGGATTTTCGGGTGAAATTTCCATCGCTTCCACCGTCCGGTGGTGCTGTTTTGCCGCCCATCGCAGGGTGACATTGTGGTCGGCCGCGATCCGCTCCCACCGCTGGCCGAGGATGTACCGCCTCGTCAGGATGTCCCGGCGCAGGGGGTCGGGCACCGTTTCGATGGCGTCCTTGACCCGGCTGAGCTCGACCAGGGCCGTGCCGTAGGCGGACGCCAGGCGGCTCTCGGCGGCCTCGATCCGCTCCACCGCACGAGGGATGGCCTGTCCGTCCCCGCCGCCGCTGGGCATCCCGCTCAGCGCCTGGGAGACGCTGGTGGCCTCGGCCCGCAGCTGGGCCAGCTCCTCGAGCAGGCGTCGCATGGTGCGCTGGGCGTCGCGGTAGCGGCGGAGAAAGGCTATTTTTTCGTCGTAGGTCATGGTGTGTCCTCCTTCAGCAAATAAACCTCGTATCCGCTGTCCTTGGGGACAAGCAGGATCGTTCCGTTTTGCGGAAAGTGATCCGGCACTTTTCCGCTTGCCTTGAATCTGCAGCTTTTCCAAGGCGGGCAGGCGTCTTGAATATGCTCTGTCTTGGTTTGGATGCCCGTGCACCCAAGCGCATTCAGAATTGTTATAAGCTCGTCCATAAATATCCAGGTCCCATCACAGACGCTGGAAAGGTGCAGCCTTCCGTCTTGGATGGGGCATTTTATAGAATTATATTCACTCATGGAAAGCCCTCCCGTTTTCCACCCACATGGGCATGGACAGTTGAAACAATCGGTCTCTTGCCGCCTCCTGCGGGCTGGGCCGGGTGTGCCATACAACATAAGTGGCGATAAGGTCACAAAGCTGCCTGTCCAGCTCTCTGAGCGCTTCCTGCGCATCAAATTCCGCCCAAGCTGCCGTTTCATGCTCCATGTCATTGGTCCTCCTTTTCGATTTTGGCTTTATGTAATTACACGCCAGCCTTGCCGGACCCTACCGTGCCTCCCAGATGCCCCGCAGCCGGTCGGAGCACTCGGCAGCTTTCCCCACCAGGTACTCGGCGTATTCGCCCGGGTCCAGGCCGGTTTCTTCTGCGCCGGTAAGCACCGTGTCCATTTCGTCGGTGATCCGCACCAGCTTGGCCGTCTGTTCCGATGACAGCTCCAGTTCTGCGGACAAGTTATTGACCAACACGCCCCACAGCAGTTTGTAACACTCCCGGCACACCTTGTAACCTTTCAACTGCTGGCAACGGGCGCACTTTAGGCAGCTTGCTTTCATGGTCAGTCCTCCATCTTCATCCTAGCCCCGCAGTGGGGGCAGAAACTTGTTTTATGCCACGCTTGGCATTCACACAAGCTGCATTCTTCCCCCGGCAATACTCCTCCCGGGAGCTTTGCCTGCTTGTGTACCCAGTGCGCCGTAGGCCGCAGGCTCTCGGGGTCGATGGTGGGCTGCCTGTCGATAATTTCGCAAGCTGCTACTGCGTGGCTTACTCCGCCAAAATTCAAGCGAAAATCTTTTTTCAGCTCGTCCGCGTCAATCGGTCTTGCCATCGCTCTTATCCTCCTTCGGCGTGGTGATGGTTGGTGCGTTCGCAATTGTGTTTTGCACCCAGTCTTTGTACATGTCGCTCTCCACCCACTTGTTGATTTCAGCGTGCAGGGCTGGAGCGTCAATCAACCTTTGTTTCATTTTTCATTATCTCTCCGAATGCCTGTATAAATTTGGCTGCTTCTTCCTCCATCATCCGTGCACCACAAAGTGGGCAGTAATTGTAAACACGAATCCATTCCGGGAAAACCGATTTGCAATTTGTGCAGACACATCGAGATGAAAACGGTTCTTTCACCCACTTTCCATGTGGCCGCAGGCTCTCGGGGTCGATGGTTGGGGCAGCATCTATATCCTCGCCCGTGACATAAAAAATTTGCTTATCATCCTGGTTCACGCCCATACGATAATGCAGGGCATTGGCGTCAATCAGCCGTTGTTCCATCTTTCAGTGCCTCCATTGTCATTTGCCCATCGCAATTCGGTTCCAATTGTGCTACTCCAATTCTCCCGAACATGGCCTTTGCCGTGTCAGAAACCAGTTGTCCAGGCACCGCTTTACCGTACAGCCCACATGCAGACCAGCGTTTTGCCCAGTCCGCCTTGCTGCTGTGTAGGCCACCATAGGCGATGCACTTGCGCAGCCGCTTAGAATTGTACCGAAACTCCCGCAGATTGCAGCACGTCCCGCAGGTGTTCCCGTCTGATGTGTCATAATAGCAATGCATCAGCTCAATCGGTTTCTGCTTTGCCATACAGCTCCTCCAATCTCTTCATCACGATGTCCACGGCCTCGTCTGTCATTGGCATTCCGCAATCGGGGCAAAAATTCGTATGTTCATTTGGCCAGAAGACGCAGTGCCAACACTTTGAACAATGGCTTATTGTTCGTCCTGATAATTTTTGCGGAGTGAGTTCTCGTATCCACATGCCCATCCCAACCTGCTCCCGCGTGGGGCCGCAGAGGGCGGCGAGAGCGATGTTCAGAGCTTCGGTCAAATCGCTTTTTTGCTCGCAGCTCAAGTCCATTAACCCGATAGGCAGTCTGCGCAATACTTCGATTGCTTCTTCCCGTGTCATGGTCAATCCTCCATTTCTATGATTTCAATTTCTACCCTGGGCCTTGCCTTGTCCACAGCCCAATCGTCAGAAAACCCGGCTATCTCTTTCCAGCCATCGTTTTGCAACACCTTGCAGCGCACCAACGCGTCCTGGACGAACTTGCGCCCGGCGGTGATGTTGTCCCGGTCCCGGCGGCGGTCCGGCTCAACCCACAGATACCGCATCACTACCGGCCGGCGGATATGTACCCCGTGCAGCTGGCGGCGTATCTCGGCGCAGATGCGGCGCTCGGCGTCTTTCTTGAGCTGGGCGCCCTTGTACCGGTTGGCCCGCTCGGCCTCGATCAGGAAGTTGCCGCTGTACACGAAGGCAAACCCCCAGCAGTCGCCGTTCGTCTCGGTGGTGTCGGGGCGGCACAGGGCGATGGCGGGGTTGTGGGCGTGGCCGGGCACCCCGCGGATGCTGCCCACGCTCTGGATGCCGCAGCGCAGGGGCGCGCGCTCAGGGGTGCGCTCGGCGGCCCAGGTGCCGTTCAGGGTGATGAGGTCCAGGCTGCCGGGGGCGTAGTCCATGCACAGGGACGCCGCCTTGTGCAGCGTCAGGGGCTGGGAACCCGCGTTTTTGTACACCGCCGTGCGGGTGATGAGG
>OERC01000064.1_pt1 | contig 17294 bp, 29 predicted proteins | sample 1539911 | NCBI WGS metagenome assembly OERC01 (sample SAMEA3891875, study PRJEB23780) | metagenome | biome: terrestrial biome; feature: animal house; material: Caecal content | place: Italy | collected 2015-05-05 | reverse complement strand
GTGTATAGTATAATTACCGAAAGGGAAATAACCCGAAAGGGAAAACAAAAGAAATTCATTCCGGCAGAAGCCGGGGAAAGGTGGAAGTTATGAAGAATGAAAAAGGATTTATTTTAAGATATGGGAATGGCGTTGCAATCATGCCACTGGCTGAACAGCTGGTTTATATCAATACCGGAAATGTGAAGCTGGTTGTTGAGGGCGGCGAAACAATAGAATTTAACCATTCCGGGTCATATGATAACAGGGAGAACGAAATAATTGACAAATACGGAGATTATGGAGTGAAAGACGTTACATCAAAATATACGTGTACAGAAATCGTTATAGGCGAGTTGACGGAAGAAGAGAAACAATATAAATAATTATTTTACCCCGGTGAATAACCGGGGATTTTTTATTGCCAATTAACAGGGCAGTCAACAGGAAGATTAACAGGGTAACAAAACCTGAAAAACCGCGAAAATACGCCACTTTCCGAGCATTTACGAATTGATCTAACACACTGCCAACAAGCAACCTAACAAGGTAACTAACACAGTAATTAACAGGGTAAAAATGAGCAGAAAATCCTGTAAATACGCTGTTTTTAAGGCATTATGAAATTACAGTTAACAGGGTAATTAACACAGTTTCTAACACTCAACTAACAGGGTCTATAATATATTATATATAATATATTTTATTAACTAGAAGAAGAAGGAAAGAAAGAATATATTATTCGTTACACTCATAATATATTCTACGCGCGTGCGCGCGTGTATGTCTGTGCGTGTAATTTTTATTTATAATTTTTTTATTGACAGATAATTAAATCAGGTGTATTGTATAGCCAGATAAATTAATACGATTAAATCCGCCCAGATCCCGGCGGTGTGAAAATGGATTCGGGAGATCCGCACGTTGTTGTGGGTCTCTTTTTTATTTACAAATAAGGAGGTGCAGGACATGGCAGAGGCTGAAAGAATAGACCCGGATCAGATCGAAGTGTTTGACAATGAGATAGACCAGGCCCTTGCCTTGTTTTGCGAAGAGCAGGGAATTGGTGATTTGAGAGCAATTCCGCAGACGGTCTGGAATGCTGCATTGATGTATACACGCAAGATGGTATTTCCTGTCCCTGATCGCCTTAAGAGGCATAGACCTTTACCGGGATATAATAATAATAATTATAATAACCAGTATAGTAATCTTAATAACAGTGATTGCAATGCTTATGATATAAATACTGTTAATAGTGTATGTGATTATTATATATATCTGTGTAATGTATATAACAAGGGTGTTACTATATCAGGGTTTTGTTATTTAACAGGTATATCACAATATACGGTATATGAGTGGGGTAATAATAACAGAGGGCTAAGTCAGTCGAGTTGTGAGATTTACAAAAAATTGTCAAAGGCTTACGAGGATTCGGCGGAATCAAAGCTGTGGGCTAATAAAAATCCAGTCGCAGTTATGGCGATCCTCAACAAGCGTTTCGGATGGAATCTCCCAGGCGTGAGCAAAGAGCAGACCCTAAAAGCTCCGATCACATCCGACAAATTGCCGGATTTAACGCAGCAGATCGAGAAGAAAGATTGATGTATTTTAATCTAAATAGTGCACAATACAATATGTAGTGGTTTTAGATTGACATACACAATATATTGACAAGCTCTAGGTGACAAATAAAGATTTGTCGTATAGATCGGGATACGCAGAACATTTGTTCAATAACTTGAAAAGGATGGGGAAGGGGTCTTGTACAATCCGCTCATCCGCCGGGCTTAGTCGGTTTTCCAACCGCTCAAACAAAAAGGGGTATTGCAATGACTTATGAAGAACTGAGAGAGGAATTTATAAGCAAATCATTTAGAAAAGCGATAAAAGATTCTTTGCCGGATGCGTGTTGTAATTGTGGATCAAAAAAGAGCATAGAATACCACCATATTGTTCCATTAAAGCTCGGAGGAACAAATAGAACAACAAACATTGTTCCGTTGTGTCATAAATGTCATAAAGCTGCGCACTGTGGACAGCACATATCACATTATTCGGACAAAACAAACGCAGGCAGAAAGTCCAGATCGAATGCAGAAAAACATTCAGAAATATTTGATATGTTTATCAACGGAGAAATTGGAAACAGGAAATGCTCGGAATTACTTGGATATTCACCAAGCACACCGATAAAAGACAGGCCGTCTTTTCGAAAATACATAAAAAGCAAAGGAATACTTTGTGTGAGGAATTTGATTGATCTATGTTGCACAACAAGAAAAGATGGAATAAATGACGGAGACATAGTTGGTGAAATAGAATATCTGGATGGAAGAAAGGTTGCAATAACATATAAATGCACAGGGAAAAATGATGTAAATTACGAAAAAAGAGTATGCAATCCGAGAAAAATTGGATAAATACAAAAATAAAAATTGAATGCATGATAAACAGTTTCTAAAAATTCCGCAAAAATAAAAAAGGCTCTTCACAGGAGGTATCGCAATGAATCTATTCTTCGATACGGAGTTTACAGGACTCCGCAAAAACACAACTTTAATCAGTATCGGGATTGTATCAGAGGACGGAAGAAAGTTCTATGCGGAATTTTCCGATTTTGACATAAGACAATGTGATAACTGGATTAAAGAAAACGTTCTACGAAACTTATATCTTCCAAAACTTTTAGGAAAAGATACGCTCAGAGAAACATGGGATGAAATAAATCGATGGAAAAAGAATGGATATTTAGTTGCGGATAGCTACACGGTGTCAAATGAATGGTTCGGAAATGTTTATCCGACATGCAAGGCAAATGGTAATGTAAAAGAAGTTGTTGGAAATAAGTCATGGGTAAGCGCTTGCTTAAATGATTGGTTCTTGCAGTTCGATACTATTCAGTTTGTATCGGATGTTTGTCACTATGATTTTGTTCTTCTGATTGACCTGATTACGAATGGCGGAACGGCACTTGATTTACCTGAAACAATTTCGGCGGTATGCCACGACATTAATCAGGATATTGCGAATCAATTCCGTGTATGTGATGCAAAAGGATTTGACATGAGTCGCGAACAGATTATGAATGAATTGTGTGGATCTGAAGATGTTGTAACTGGAGACAAGCATAATAGCTTGTATGATGCCGAGGTTATCAAAGCAATATGGGAACAGATTCATTGAAAAGTAGGTGAAAAAGTTATGACCGCAGATGAATACAAGGAAATGCGCAATAAACTTGAAACGTACAAATCGATTGATGATACATTGCGATCTCTGAGAAATCATAGAGCGGATTGTAAATCTGGGGTAGCAGTGATTACGCCGGAGAAAAAGAAGAGTCATGTTTACTGTGATTTTGAATGCATGGGAGACGGCTTTCAGGAACTTGTCACACAGAAAGTCATTGAAGCATTTGATGAGCAGATCAGCCGGATTGAGAAGCAGATGGAGGAGTTATGATGTGTGCGTCATGCAAAATTCAAGGGTGTGAAATATAGTGTTGCGGTAATTGCGAATACGGGAGTTACGATTCTATGCAGGGTTATGTCTGCGTGAACGGAGACAGCGAATATTGCGCAGATTTCGTTGAATACGACCATACATGTGAGGACTGGGAGGAAAAGGAATGAAACAGAAAGTAAAATGCAAGATAAAGACCGTGTTGTTTGCAATCATATTCGTATCAGCACTAAGTTGGTTCTATCCTGCATGGAAATTGATGTTTAGCAAATTTGATCCATGGTATTTAAGTATCAATGCGGTTCTTTTATTCGCCATATATCATTCGTCAACAAAGATGTTTAAAAACGCAATGCTGGCAGGATGGATTGAATTTCAGGAGGAAAAATCAAAGTAATGAATACTCATAGCTTAACGATTTCAAAAATCGAATACACAATATTCATGAAAAATAAAGATGAATATTGCATAATTGCAGGTGGTTCTCATGCTGAGATTCAAAACGATTTTTTAATTATTTATATGAAAAAGTCAATAAGCTGCATGATTCCGATTGCGGATATTCATTGCATGATATCGAGGGAGGTATAAAGATGCTTAGTTTCAACTTAAACTCAAAAGAATCGGCTGAAAAACTGATTCGCCTTTGCGAAAAGTACCATGACAGCATGGAAGTTGATATTGTCCATAGCAGACAGACAGTAGATGGATGCAGCCTTATGGGAGTCATTTCGCTTCTCGGCCATTTCGTTACTGTCAGACCGAATTGCGAAGATGAAGATATGATTCAGAAGTTTTCGGATGAATTGGAGATGATAAAATGTTAGCAAACGTGAAGATTGAGCAGGACAAAGAAAATCCTGACATTCATAGAGTATTTGTAGACGGGAAGAAGATCGAAAAAATTACACATCTTGATTTTGAAGTGAATCCGCTTGAAATACCAAGCATAAAGCTGAACATAGAACAGATAGGCGGAATTGACTTTGAAGGACAAGCGGAAGTGAATTTCTTAAATACTCCATTCACAGTACAGAACGCTTGCAAAATTCTCCGGGATGAACTTAAGAAAGACTGCGTTCTTCGCAAAGCGTTTTTGGCAAGTATATATAGCGCATTGAATGATATGAAAGAAGATACTCCGATTGATGAAATTCCGGAAATTATATTAGACAGGCTTATAGGAGACGAAAACTAAATTATGTGCGGTGGCGGAAAAGGTAGACGCTAATGCTCATTAGACCGGCGCAGTGGTTCGAATCCACCAGTGTATTAAACAGCGTAGGAGCTGAGTACACGAGAGCGTTACCCGTAACGGGCGGCAAGTCTCCGGTCATGCTGAGTGCAAATCTCAGCCCGCACAATTCCGTGACAGTTGCAATCACGGGACAATGACTTTTTCCTCCCTAATGGGTTCCGGCGTAGGTTTCAATGGATGAAACGCTTAACCGCTTAAATGTGGGGTAGAAATGGCAGGGTCAGTTCCTGTACACCGGAAGTGTCAGATAAGACATTAAAATTCGCTTATTCCAGCGTAAAAGGGTGACCGGTCTGGTATGCACCATGGGATGCCCGAGGGGCGTATACCCGTTCGAAAGTTGGGAGTAAGGACGTTACTTAATCTTTATCTCGACAAGAGAGAAAACTCCATAGTGTCACGCATGGCACGATAAATACGAGTGCTAACCGTCAGAGGGCGGTTATAGGTATGTAGCTTAACGGGCAAAGCAGCAGGAGCAAGTCAACAGACAAAACGCAAATGTGTTTCGGGTTCGAGTCCCGGCTTACCGATTTTTCCACCAAACATGATATGCAACCTACTAGCAAAGTCATGTGAAAAACTTTTCCAGAGAGATGAGACCATTGACCGTGAGGAGTAGTAGTCGGTGATTCTGGAAGATTCCCGGAAGTATGATAAGGAGTGCGTACCGGACGAGTCATAAACCGCACAGGTGGTTTTTCAAGGGAATCATAATGTGGTATCGCCAAGCGGTAAGGCACAGGACTTTGACTCCTGTATTCGTTGGTTCAAATCCAACTACCACAATTAGCAGAGTTTTAGTTGCGGAGTTCTCTGCAAAAATCAGGTGCGTATTTCTCGGGAACTGTCGCGCACAAAGAACCGTAACAGAGTAAGGCTTGCCGACTGCAGTCTTACTGCTAAGCCGATATAGTTCAGTGGTAGAACCACGGATTCGTAATCCGTATGTCACCTGTTCGATTCAGGTTGTCGGCTTTATGAGGTGATGAATTATGAAAAAGAAAGAAAAAATAAAAATGCTTGAAGCGGAAAACAAGGCTCTGAATGAAAAATGTGAGAAAGCGTTTGAAATGATAAATCTCATTAAGCGGAGCCTTAAATATTTCGGAGGAGATATGAGCGTTGTATTTCCGACACCGGAAGTAATAAATTGCACTACAATGGATGAATTGATGTCGGATAATCCGCAAGAAAGATATGTTCGAGGAATCATTACTGATTCTCCAAATATTGTATTTGATTTTACCGAACATGATATGAAAGTGAGATAGAACATGATTGTAAATATGGGCGGGAATACATACAAAATGTCAAGAAATCAGTTCGATACTCTTTTGAAGACGGCAAAGAAGCATATGACTTTTGGAGTTTACGCCATTGAAAAGAAGAAAGTGGCGATTATGCTGAATGAAAGACCGAAAGACAAGGATGATTTGCAAAAACAGGTGGAAGAGTATAAATCAAAAGGATTTAAGGTTCATTATAATGGGTAACAGCATGAAGGTTATAGAATTGGAAAACATCATAAAACGTGAAAAGAAAAAGGGAAATATCTCGGATGATTCTGAGCTTTTGTTTCTTTCATACATGGAATCTGAATGGGGATTGATCGTATTTAATCCAAGATGCGCAAAAGCTGAAAGTAACATCTTGTTTTTAGGAGACAATGTGGATAAATTTGACGAATATGTTGAAAGTTTCGTTAAGGGGTAAACATGAGTATATCAGATGCAATAAAAGACATGGAAAAGCACATGGGGATTGACAATTTTGAGGATTGCATGAACGCTTCATTGCCACACAATAATCAAGGATATGTGCAAAAAGATTATAAGACGGGGGAAGATTTTATACACTGCCCTTTCTGTGGAAAAAAGCAGTTTATTTTAACTCCGGGGGCGCATATCACAGGACAGAAGTTTAAATGCAAGGGTAGCAGTTGCAAGCAGATTTTTGAGGTGAATGTATGAAAGTGTCGGTTGGAGATAAGGTATTTGTTCCAAAAGAAAAAAGACCATATAGAGTGCGTGCAAGAGATGACAGGTACATAATCTGCACAAAACCATACAATCCAAAACATACAGTACGGTATTTTATCATTGATTTGCAGGAAAGATGGAGAGCGCCTGATGACAGGATATTTTGTTCTGGATATGAGACGGACGAGCATTGCGCAGAGAGATTAAAGGAATTGCAGGACGGCAAAATAGGATTAAGTTTTCGGCATGGCATACCGTTGGATATTGAGATAGAATAATACTGTAAGCGATTCGTACAAGTTAGGAGGACAAGATGAGTGATTTAAAGATATTTACAGATAACATAGAGCCGGAGGCGTTAAATCAGATTTACACACTGATAAAACAACCTGCATTTGCGGATTGTAAAGTGCGTATTATGCCGGATGTTCACGCTGGTAAAGGATGTGTAATCGGGTTTACGGCTGATTTGGGAGATAAGGTAATCCCAAACATAGTGGGCGTGGATATTGGATGTGGGATGTTGTGTTGTGAGATTGGAAATGTGGATATTGATTACACAGAACTGGATTCGGTAATTCGAGATCATATTCCGGCAGGGAGAGCGGTACGAGACGAAGAAATCAACTTTCCTCAGTTAGAAGATTTGTACTGTAAAGACCAACTGAAAAATATGGAATGGCTGAAATGCAGTCTCGGAACTCTCGGCGGTGGAAACCACTTTATCGAAGTTGACGAGGATTCAGACGGCATAAAATATCTTGTTATCCATACAGGGAGCCGAAACCTTGGAAAACAGGTTGCGGAAATCTATCAGCAGATGGCGATTAATGATATGCAAGGCATGAATAAACTGGCAGAGGAAAGTCAAAAGCTGATTACAGAATATAAAGCGACTGGCAGACAGAAAGAGATTCAGAGAGGACTGGCGGAACTAAAAAGAAAATGGCAACCGAATAAGTTGAATATTCCAAAGGAACTCTGCTATTTGACCGGAGAACATAGGGAGATGTACCTGCATGACATGAAAATATGTCAGGAGTTTGCTCAAAAAAACCGTATTTGTATTGCAAGCAAGATTATGAAGAATATGAACTGGGACTGGTACTTTGCAGATTATTTTGAAACAGTTCATAATTATATCGACCACAACACAAACATTGTCCGTAAAGGTGCTATATCTGCTAAAGCAGGAGAGAGAGTGCTGATACCGATAAATATGCGTGACGGATGTATTATCGGAATTGGAAAGGGAAATGAGGACTGGAACTGTTCTGCGCCGCATGGAGCCGGACGGATTATGAGTCGGTCAAAGGCAAAAGAAAGTGTATCTCTGAAAGAATACCAGGAATCTATGAAAGGGATTTACACAACATCGGTAAGCCAGTCAACGATTGATGAAAGCCCAATGGCATATAAGCCCATGGGTGAGATTTTGGAACATATCAAAGATACGGTTGAAATCGTGAAGATTATCAAGCCAGTATATAATTTTAAAGCAAGTGAATAAATAATCAAGTCACAAGAGCCGGGGCAATCGCCCGCAAGTGCCGGACTTCAACTTTGAACAATTCAAAGGAGGAACGGCACTTTTTCTATGTCAAGTCAATATCTTCAGAACAAAGTTTCCGAATATGAAAATTACATAGCGAGAAAAGGCATTGATGAGTCCGTGATTGATGCTATGTCAGATGCGGCTAAATGGGCTATTTACAAAGAAAATGAAATAGAATATGGACTTAAAGTTTCTGAGAGAGCAAAAGAACTAATTGAGAGTTTCGTTTTGACTAATTCTGGTGGAACTTTGGACGATTTAGAAGTATACGCCGCAGAAAACGACACGGAATACAAGATTGTGAATGATTATTATGCAATTTTACAGTGCGAATCTCCGTATTTAGTCGATAGCTTTTTTAGATATATAGAAGCAGACGAGAAAGACCCGTATAAACGATTTTATTTTCCGAGAAGACAAGTTTTAAAGCCGGTTGTGACTGCTTATCAAGAAATATATGACGGAAAACTTGATTTTTTATCGGTTTCACAGCCGAAAAGAACCGGAAAGACAACAGGAGGGCTAAAACTTGCTCAAATGATGGGAGGTCGCGATCCTGACGGAAGTATTTTCGCAGTTGGAAAAGGCGAAGGACTTGTAAAACGATTCTACGGCGGACTTTTGCAATCGTTTGAAACCGAAAGTACATATCAAAGATTCTTGTCTGTATTCCCAGAAGCCAAAAAAATTGGAGAAAAAGACTATAAAAGCGCAGAAAACTTATCAATAGACCTAAAAAGGAAAAATATTTTCCCGACATATACTTGCCGACCGATTGACGGTGCGATTGTTGGATGCACAGAAGCAAATGTTCTTGTTTACATTGATGACTGTGTAAAAAATCACGAAGAAGCAAGGAATAGAGATAGATTAGAGTTTCTTTGCGAAAAAGTAACTGATGACGTTCTCGGAAGAAGATTAGAGGGAACCCCGATTATTATACAGGGTACAAAATATAGTCTTTACGACCCGATTACGGCGCTTCAAGCAAAAGCAGATGAACTCGGATGGCGTTGGAGAGAAGTCGCAATTCCCGCTCTTGATCCTATCACAGATGAAAGCAACTGGGAGATTTACAGAAAAGATAAAAAAGGTCTTAGAAAAATATTTACGACCGATTATTACAGAAAAGAAAGGATGCTTGTATCAGAGGAAACATGGGCGGCCGAATTTCAGCAAGAGCCATACGAAGCAAAAGGCAGAATGTTTCCGGAAAAAGAACTTAATTATTTTGAGGAACTTCCGGTTGACCGAGAGCCTGATGCGATTATGGCTGCTTGCGATAGTGCAGACAAGGGAGCGGATAGTTGTTCAATGCCAGTTGGATATGTATACGGACATGAGGTATACATTGTTGATGTGGTTTTTGATAATGCAGGAGTTCAATTTACAAAACCTGAGTGTGCAAATATGTTAATCAAGCACAATGTAAAAACAGTTACATTTGAGAGCAACAGCGCAGGAGGGTATTTTGGACGAGATGTAATGGACATTGTAAAAAAACAAGGTGGAAGATGTAGCGCAAGATATAAATTCAACTGTGCAAACAAAATTACCAGAATGGAAAATGCAAGGGACAACATTATCAGAGATTACTATTTCAGAGATTTTAGGAAAATGGACAGGAGCAGTCAGTATTACAAGTTTATGAAAGAACTTACTACTATGACTCGAACTGGAAAAGTAAAACATGATGATGCGCCGGATTCCATTTCTTTGTTTGAAAATGAAATGCGAACAGGTACTGTTGCAAGAGTGGAAGCCACACAAAACCCATTTAGAAGTCGCAATACAGGATATTACAGGGGGTAAAACATGAAAGCAAAGCAATATTTACTTCAAATTGACTATTACGATAAGAGAATTACTAATAAACTTTCTGAACTTGCGCAGTGGCGTGCTCTTGCATCAAGTACAGGATCGCAGACTGACGGAGAAAGAGTCCAGACAAGCCCCAAAGACCGTCTTTCAACTGTTGTAAGCAAAATTGTTGATCTTGACCGAGAAATCGACTTGCTAATAGATGAGTACGCAGAAAAAAAACAGGAAATCATAAGAACGATAGAAAGCATAGAAAACCCTAACTATTATGATTTACTGTTCAAAGTATATATTGAACATAAATTTCTTCACGAAGCAGCCGCAGAGATGCATTATTCTTATACGAGAATCCGGCATATGCATAAAGAAGCGCTTGGAGCTGTGGATGCAATAATTAATAGCACACAATAGCACACTTTGACACAACATAGCACATAAAAAGTATGATAGTATTACAATCAGAAATCGAGCAACAAGTTACTTTTTCATAAATTCACATCCTTTCATTAAGTACGGAGAGAGCATCGTTCAAGAGGACGGTGCTTTTTTCGTGCAGAAAAGAGACACCATGAAAGAATATATCCCAAAAACAATATACTGCCCGAAGTGCGGTCGAAAATGCGGTACTTATGACGGCAGATCGACAATTGATAAGGTGTGCAGATGTAAGAAATGCAATAAACACATTGTATACCATGTGAACACCGGAGAAGTAGAGAGAAAAGACATTCCTGAGAGAAATTGTAGTTCTGGAATGATATTTGTGTAAAAGGCGGGTAAACAATGAATAATAAAAGTCTGCAAGACCTTGTAAAGGGCAGATATGGGCGAAAAATTGCATATGCAGACGTTGAGACGATTACTCCTGAAAATGTTTTGGAGGTTGTATCGGAAAACATTGGAATCTTTAACTTCAACAGAGGAATTACAAAATATCTGTGGGACTACAAAAAAGGAGACCAGCCGGTACTTTATCGGACAAAGGTTGAAAGAGACGATATTATCAACAAGGTAGTCGAAAACCATGCTTATGAAATTGTTCAATTTAATGTGGCTCAGACTTACGGAGAACCGATTCAGTATGTGAGCACACAAGACAGCAAAGAAGTAAATGATTCTGTTGACACATTCAATGATTACATGAAGAGGGCATTTAAACATCAAAGGAATGTGGCACAGGGCGAATGGAAGTCAGCTACAGGAACATCATTTCTTGCGGTACAAAAGACGGGAAATAAAGATAAACCGTTTAGAATTGTAGTTCCTACGCCAATGAACACGTTTGCTATCTATTCTTCTTATACGGGAGAGCACATACTTTCTGTTCAGGAATTGAAAGATACGGACGGGCACCAATACTATCTCTGCTTTTCCGAAAACATGGAATTTAAAATTAAAAACGGGAAAGTAGTAAATTATAAGCCTCATGGTTTTGGCGGAATCCCTATCGTAGAGATACCGAATAATCAGGATCGGTTGTCTGATATAGAAATTGTCATTACTCTGCTTGATAGTATAAACACTATGCAAAGTAACCGCATGGACGGGGTTGAACAGTTTGTTCAGGCTTGGATCAAGTTTGTGAATTGCGAAGTTGACGAAGAGCAGTTCCAGAAAATGAAAATGCTCGGCGCGCTTGTAGTTAAGTCAAATAACGGTTCGGATAATAAAGCTGATGTAGACGTAATGACAAACGAGCTTGACCAGACGCAGTGTCAGGTTGCAAAAGATGATATATGGGACAATGCACTAAGCATCTTGGCAATTCCGTCTAAACAGGGAAATACCGGCGGTGACACGCAGGGAGCGGTAGAGCTTCGCAATGGATGGGATTTCTCTAAAAACAGGGCAAAGCTAAAAGATGCATATGTCATTGAGGCGGAAGAGAAACTGGCAGATGTGGCATTGAATATTCTTCGGATAGAGGGGCAATCCTTGAATATTACATCAAATGATTTTGAGGTAAACATTCCGCACAGCCCACAGGACAACATGACCGTAAAGGCGAATGTATTTTTACTTTTGGTACAAGCCGGTATTCATCCGCTTATTGCAATTAAGACTTGTGGACTTTGGAATGATGCGGAAAAGGTATTCCTCATGTCAAAGCCATATCTTGACGCAAAATACAAGACGATAGATGAAATGATTTCTGAAATTCCTAATTCAGAGGAACAGATAAAGAAAGCAGAAGAAATCAAAAATAATCTTGAAAAACAGGATAACGAGAAACAGGGAAAAAAGACAGTTACCGAGTAAATCGGCGGCTGTCTTTTTCTATATAGCACCTATGCGTTAAATAGGAAAAGTTTAATCCATGCTGAGAGAACAGTGTTAAAAAATGTAGATTTTTGGAGGTAATCAAAATGACAAGAGAAGAAGCAAAACAGAATCTTATTGCGCTCGGAATCGCAGAGCCGACAGATGAACAGGTTACAAGCTATTTGAATCAGTTTCATAATCAGCCGAAACCGAATCCGACACCAGCTCCTACACCAACGCCGACACCGGCACCGGCTCCTGCGCCACAGCCGAATCCGACTCCCGAACCGACACCGGGAAGCGGAGAGGATATCGAGACTCTGAAAAATCAGATTGAAGAGCTTAGACGTGAAAACGTTAAAAAAGATATCCGGGCATATGCGGCAGAAAAAGGACTGACAGGAGAACAGGCGGAGAAAGTGCTTGCCGGATTTAAGGATGATCTCGAATCGGCAAAAGCGGCAATTGATTCAATGTCAGAGATTATCTCAGCTAGAGAAACATCCGCTGCACAGGCAAAAGAAAAAGAAATTCTTGATAAAAGCACGAATCCGGGCGGAGGTTCCGGCGGTTCAGGCGGCGGAGGAGACGATAAGCCGGAAGATGTGAAAAATGCAGAGCAAATCTCATTTGGAAGCAAAGCGGCAAATCAGTCTGAAAAAGATTATTACGTTATGAAATAAGGAGGTAAACACAATGGGAAAACCGATTATCCATGAATACGGACAGGAAAAAGGAATTTTAAAATTTTTCCCGTATCAGGGCGCGGCTTGTGTTGTTCCGCAGAGTATGCAGTCAAGTGCTGATGCAAACGGATACAAGATCGTTCCTGCCGGTACGCCGTTTCCGTCAAATGATGCAAATTGCCTCGGGTATCTTCTTCATTCAGTAGATGTTACTCAGGGGGATGCGCCGGGAACTTATGTTTTTGACGGAACAATTGACTGGGAAAAAGTAAAGACTCTTTCCCCGTCAATTTCTGATGAAGCAAGAAAAGCGACTCCAAGAGTCACATTCTATGGTGCAGCAGCACTGGATTGGTCAGCAGGAGGTGAATAATAATGGCATTACCATTAAGAGATGCATTTACAGCAAGAAGTCTCGGAGTGATGTGGGACAACTATCAGGCTTCACTTGGGCTTCCGCCGTATCTTGGTCGGTCGAAGTTTGGAACACGAAAGCAGGACAGCCTTGATCTGAGATTTATTAAAGGGAAAAACGGGCTTCCGGTATCACTGAAAGCATCCAATTTTGATGCGCAGGCAGAATTAAGAGATGTTGGAGGATTTTCTGACATTCAGAATCAGATGCCGTTCTTCCGCGAAAGCTACATGGTTACCGAAAAAGAAGAGCAGGAGTACGCAAACTATCAGGCAGCGGAAAATTCCAGTATGGCTAATCAGGTTCTTAGAGAAATTGCTAAGAAACCTATGATTCTGATTCAGGGCGCAACGGTTGTGCCGGAACGTCATATCTGGCAACTTCTTGCACCGGCTGACGGGGTTCCGAAAGTAACCGTTAAAATTGGAGACAAGTCTTATACAGTTGATTACACCGCAGACGCAGGCGTAGAGCACAAGAAAGATCACTTCATTGAGATTACAACACCAACTGATAAGTGGAGCGCATCAGCAACAGCTACTCCGCTTGATGATTTGATTGAAACAAGACGTGAGTTTGCAAAGAAAACAGGATATTCTCTTACACGGTTCTCCATGAACACAGAGACATTTGAGCTGATTCTCAAAGCGGAAGATACCAAAAAGCAGGTTCTTGGAATCACAGCATATACAGGCGGAATCAGGCTGAGACAGGAAGATGTGCTTGCATATCTGAGAGGATACGGAATCGAGATTGAAGTGTACGACAAGATGTACATTGATGAAGATGGAAATACTCAGTATTTCATTCCGACAAATATTGTATCCGCTCAGTCAGCGGGAGTATATCTTGGAGATTATGTATTTGGAAGAACACCGGAAGAGAGAAGCGGAAGCACAACAGACGGAAATCTGTCTATTGTAGAAACCGGTATCGCCGTGTATACATATCAGACAGATCATCCGATTAACACTCATTGCGTAGTTTCCATGATCGGACTTCCGACATTTGAGGGAATGGACAGCGTTGTTGTTATGAAAGTGGCGTAAGGAGTGGTTTGTATGATTGCTACACACTTTACAAAAGTAAACGGGAAATGGTACAGAGCAGGGCAGGAAATCCCCGCTTTTTTTAATGCAGAAACGCCAGAGAATGAAGTGGAAGAAAATCACTACACCCGTACCGATATCAACCGTATGCCGGTAGACGAACTTCGTAAACTGGCAGGAGAAACCGGAATTGACGGCGCAGAAAGCATGACTGGAGCTGATATCAAGAAAGCTCTGATTGATGCACTTAGCTTATAAGGAGAACGAAATGTCAAATACGATTCTTGAACAGGTAAAAATCAGATTGAGACAATTTCATATTGAAAACCCTGAGACCGAGGACGAGCAGATTGTGTTTGACAAACCGGAAGAAAATCCGATTCTGGAACAGTTGATTTCTCAGGCTACGCAGGACGTGATTGAATGTCGAAATTATCCGGAGAGTTATACGGAAGAGAAAAAGGCGGATGATCTCAAAAAATACGAAAGCGTAATCGTAAACCTTGTTCTGTATGACTGCAACAAAGAGGGCGGAGAGTTTCAAGACTCATCATCTGAGATTGGAACGTCCAGAAGTTGGATAAAAAGAGAAAGCATCATGGCGGACATTCTTCCGCTTGTGAAAGTTCTTTAAGAAGATTGTGCGTGATTTTAATTGCAGGGCATATGGCAGTAGAGGCGGAGGGTAGCCATATACAAAATAAAATATGGAGGTACGGGAATTGGACACACCAATTACACGGGCAGAGCATGACGAGTTCTCAAAGCGTATGCAGGACGAACACAAGCGCCTGCATTACAGAATTAATGAAATTGAAAAAACGGTGGAAAGAATCCAAGACTTGGCTCAATCAGTAGAACGCCTTGCCGTATCTATGGAAAACATGGCGAAAGAACAAAAAGATCAGGGAGAACGGCTTGAAACCCTTGAGGATAGAGACGGAGCCATGTGGAGAAAAGTTAGCGGATATGTAGTCACAACAGTAATAGGAGCTGTGGTGATGTTTGTATTAATGCAGATCGGAATTGGATAGGAGGGATTATTTTGAAAAACAAGGAATATTGGATTTCATGGGCAAAAGCAGCGGGAGTAAGAGCGGTCAAGACGATTGCACAGACATTTGTAGCTACGATTGGAACAGCGGCGGTTTTGCAGGATGTAAACTGGATTATGGTTTTATCCGCATCTCTCCTTTCTGGAGTAATTTCGGTTGCCACGAGCATTGCGGGACTTCCGGAAGTTCAGGTTCCAGAAAATGAAAATACGGAGGGCAAATAAGATGGCATATAGTAGAAATGAAGTGGTAAAACAGGCTCAAGCATGGATTGGACTAAAAGAGTCAAACGGATCGCATAAGCAGATTATTGATCTGTATAACAGTCACAAGCCACTGGCGAGAGGTTACAAGGTAAAATATACAGACGCTTGGTGCGCGACGTTCGTGTCAGCTGTGGCCATCAAGCTGGGATATACAGCAATTATCCCAACCGAGTGCGGATGTGATAAGCAGATCGCATTGTTTAAAAACCTTGGATCATGGGTGGAGAACGATGCTTACACACCGAGTCCGGGCGACATCATTTATTATGACTGGCAGGACAGCGGATCAGGAGACAATGTGGGCGGATCTGACCATGTCGGAATTGTAGAGAAAGTATCCGGAAACACGCTTACTGTGATCGAGGGCAACAAGAGTGATGCAGTCGGTCGTAGAACACTAGCAGTAAACGGAAAGTTTATCAGAGGGTACGGCATTCCGAAATATGGAGCTTCCGGAAATTCGACTCCGCCGAAACCGACAACGCCTGCGGAAAAAGACAACAATGATCTCGGAGACATTGCAGTTGATGGACAGTGGGGATGTGCTACAACAAAAAAAGCGCAGCAGGTGTTCGGATGCGCTGCTGTTGATGGCATTGTTTCAAATCAGCCGGCAGCATACAGGAGTGACAACCCCGGACTGTTGAGCCAGACATTTATGTGGGAATCACCTTGTACGGGATATTCGCCTTTGATTAAAGCGATTCAGAAGAAAGTCGGAGCTACACAGGACGGACGTACCGGACCGAATACGATCAAGGCCATGCAGAGATGGCTCGGATGCGCTGTGGTTGATGGTTATGTTTCCCGAATATCACCGATGGTCAAGGAATTTCAGCGGTGGCTAAATAAACAGTAGGTATTTAATATGCGACTTCTAAGAAAAAACACGCAACCCATGAAATATTCGTTGCAGGACGGACGAGTACCGATTTATGAGCGTGACGAAAACGGAGATATCGTCTACATAGAAGTTGACGGGCAGAAAATTCCAGTTGAAACAGGAGAATATGAGACTGGATATTCTGCCCCTGTTGATTTTATGGGGAATATTTCTATGTCAGGCGGCGAGGCAGAGGCAAAAGAGTTCGGAATGGATATTGGGGACTTTGATGCGGTAATCGTTCTGGAAAAGGACGCTATACCCATCACTGAGACTTCTATAATCTGGCATACAAGCTCTGTAAAGTACAAAGACGAACAGAATACCATAGTAGATGCAAAGTCGGCAGATTACGCCGTAAAACGTGTCTCACCAAGCTTGAATTTTACTAAGGTATTGCTTCAAAGAATTGTAAAGTAGGCAAAATATGGATAGTAAAACAATAAACATTTTAGGAACTGATTACAGAATAAATTTTGTTGACAAGTTCCCTGAGCATATGAGTGAATTTGAAGATAACGCAGACGGATTATTCAACGGATTGAATCGGGAGATTTTTATTCATACAAGAAATACTCAACAGGATTTGACGGAATCCGGGAAGAAACAGGGTAT
>OERC01000063.1_pt1 | contig 17543 bp, 23 predicted proteins | sample 1539911 | NCBI WGS metagenome assembly OERC01 (sample SAMEA3891875, study PRJEB23780) | metagenome | biome: terrestrial biome; feature: animal house; material: Caecal content | place: Italy | collected 2015-05-05 | reverse complement strand
TTCTTGCCGCGACGGTCATGTCATACATGCTGGCGGTGACAACCGCTTTGATGCGGGTGTCGACCTGCGCGGCGGATAAGGCAAACCCGCCGCTGCCGCAAATGCCCAAAACGGCGATTTTTTCACGGTCCACAAATTTCTGTAAGCCGAGAAAATCCACCCCTGCGCTGAAGTTTTCGGTGAACAGCTCCGGCGAAGAGACGTGGCGGGGTTCGCCGCCGCTTTCGCCCATATAGCAGGGGTCAAACGTCAAAACCACAAACCCGCGTTTTGCGAGTTCGTTTGCATAAACGCACGGTCCTTGCTCTTTTACGCCGCCGTAGGGCGCGCCGACAATCAGCGCCATGTGCTTCGCGGTTTTGTCCATGTCTTTGGCGGTATACAAATCGCCGGCAATCATAATGCCGTAGCGGTTCGGGTAGCGAACGTGCACACGCTCCACAGAATCGGATAATTTACAAATATAGTCGCTCATGGTTTTGCTCCCTTTCTGTTATGCAAGGCTGTTGTATTGCTCGTCGGTCACCGCTTCGAGCCATTCGTTGGAAGCGCCTTCGGCCGGGATTTCGAGCGCCACGTGGGTAAACCACTCGTCCGCCGTCGCGCCGTGCCAGTGCTTGACTTCCGGCGTAATGTAAACGACGTCGCCGGGGTGGAGCTTTCTTGCGGGCTTTTCCCATTCCTGATACCAGCCCTCGCCGTCGGTGCAAAGCAAAATCTGACCGCCTTTGTGGTGAATGTGCCAGTTGTTGCGGCATTTCGGCTCGAATGTAACGTTATAAACGCCCACGCCCTCGGTGTTTAAAGGCTTTAAATAGCTTTGCCCGACAAAATACTGCGCATACGCATCGTTAGGTGCGCCGAGCCCGAACAGCGAGTCGGAAGCGTCCGTCTTTTCGTCCGCATATACTTCACGCACCATCGGGAACACCGCCCAGGCGTTCGGCCAGCCGACGTAAAATGCAATGTGGGTGATGATTTCCACCATTTCGGTTTTGGTCACGCCGTGATTTTTCGCGTTTTGAATGTGGTAACGCAAAGAATTGTCCGTAATGCCTTTCGAGATGAGCGCGGTCACCGTAATCATACAGCGGTCGCGCAGAGAAAGTTTGTCTTCTCTTGCCCAAACCTCGCCGAAAAGCACGTCATCGTTCAGCTCTGCAAATTTCGGCGCAAGGTCTGAAAGTCCTTTTCTGCCCGCAGTTTGTTTTTCCATAATTATACCTCCGTTGATATGTTAATAGTTAAACCGCTTTGCCCGCGTCATACGCAGTTTTCAAAGCCGGGTGATTTTGAATGTCGCCGGGGTTTGTTACGCCGCCCGCAAAAATCGTGCCCGCCACGCGCGCTTTCGGGAAACAGTCAATAAAACCCTGTAAAACCTGTTCGGCGGTTTTGGGCGTTTCGGGGTCGTCCTCCGCCGCGGTCGAAAGCAGGTAAACATCGCGGAATTTGTAATCGGAGTTATACAGCGGATTCGAGCGGTCCAGCATGGTTTTCATTTGTCCGCTGACGCTATAATAATAAATCGGCGTGGCAAAAACCAAAACGTCCGCCGCCTGCATTTTGCCGGTGATTTCCGGGGCGTCGTCTTTTAAAATGCACCGCCCTGTTTTCTGACAGGCAAGACAGCCTTTGCAAAACAACAGGTTCTTGTCGCGAAGGAAAATGATTTCCACTTCGTTTCCGGCGTCTTTCGCACCGTCTGCGAACGCCTGCGCAAGTAATTCGGAATTGCCGCCCTTGCGCGGGGTTGCGGAAATAATCAAAACGTTCTTAGCCATAAGTTACACTCCTTTTCGCTTGAAATCTTATGCCGCGGGGGAAGTCAGCGACAACGTCACGGTCACGTCACCGGTGCCGAGCGCGGCTTTCAGTTCGTCGGACGTGACATTTGGGATTTTTCCGAGCCTTGTGAAGTTCCAAGAATTTTCGGCATAGTAAACGCAAAGCTGATTGCCTTGGTACAAAATCAAATCGCCGGCTTCAGTGGTAATCGGTTCGTCGTTTCGCGGCAGACTGTGCCCGAGACTGCCGACCTTTTCAAAATTGCCGTAATCGTGCAGTTGTAAGGTCAGCGGCGTGTCGCTTAACAAATCTTTCAGTGCTTCGACGCTGGAATTGTCTGCAAATTCCGCCTCGAATGTGGTTTCGCCGATGGTCAAATAAAGTCGGTCGCTTTGTGCAGCTGTGGATTGCGCCGCCGATTGAGTTTCCGTCTGTGCCGCGGCAGTAGGCGTTGCCGTTGTTTGACTTTGTGCGGCAGGGGTGTCGGGGGTTCCCGCGCCGCAGGCGGTCAGCGGCAGAAACAGCCCGAGCGTCAATAAAATCCAGCGCAGTTTTTTCATAAGATTGCCTCCCGTTTGCGGCCTTTATCCGTTTTTTCTTTTTTGCAGTTGATAGACGAGGTAATCGACACAGTCAATGCATTCCCGACTTTTGTGAAACCGTGCAAGCAGCTTTTCGCGGTGCGCGTCCAAAAGCGCCATGGCGCCCGGCTCGTCGCCGGCTTCGAGCTTTTCCACGACGGCGTCAGCGGTCAGCTTGCTCAATCCCGCTTCTTTCAGCTCTTCTTTTAACTTCTTTTTCTCTTGCGCAGTCCGCATAGTCCGTCCCTCGGTGTCAAAGAATTTCCTGATTACAGCTTTAGTATACAGCGCCCGTGACAAAATAGCAAATACCTATAATAAATATATAACTATGCTTGACGAGCATAAAAGAAATGCGATATAATCAAGGCGGAAAGGGGCGATTTTATGGAAATTCGAGTGTTGGAATATTTTTTAGCGGTCGCGCGCGAACAAAATATCTCCCGTGCCGCCGGTTATCTCCATTTGACCCAGCCAACTTTGTCGCGGCAGCTCAAAGAATTGGAAGAAGAACTCGGGCAACAGCTGTTTGTCCGGGGCAACCGCAAAATCACGCTCACACAAGACGGCATGTTTCTGCGCAAACGGGCGCAGGAAATTGTCGACCTTGTCAAAAAGACCGAAAATGAAATGCACGCGGCGGATAAAGCGGTGTCGGGCGAAATTTCCATCGGCGCGGCGGAAACCGACGCCGTGCGCACGGTGGTGCAACTGGTGCGCCGGCTGCAAACCGAACACCACGACATTCGCCTGCATATTTTCAGCGGCGACGCCGTCGATACCCTCGAAAAGCTGGAAAAAGGGCTAATTGATTTCGCGGTTTTGGTCGGGGAGCGCGACCTTTCCAAATATGAATGTTTGCATTTGCCGAAACCCGACAGTTGGGGCGTGCTGATGCGCCGCGACAGCGCCCTTGCCGGCAAAACGCGAATTACTCCCGAAGACCTCGCCGGTCAGCCGCTGATTTTATCAAGGCAGTCCACTTCCAACCGCGAATTGATGGCGTGGCTGCAGTCGGGCGGTGCAAAGCCGAACGTGACCGCAACTTACAACCTGATTTATAACGCGTCTTTGATGGTCGACGAGGGTATGGGCTATGCATTGGGGCTCGACAAACTCATCAGCATGACCGGCAACGCCTCGCTTTGTTTCGTGCCGCTTGACCCGCCCGTCACCATGGACGCCTATATCGTCTGGAAAAAACACCAGGTCTTTTCCCGTGCTGCCGAAGCGTTTTATAAGTTGTTGACACAGTCGCGCATATAAAATTTAGAAACAAGCGTGTAAAATGAGCATGTGCGAATGGGGCGAAAAGCACAGAATGTAATCTCTCTGTGTGTCTTTTCATTTCTTTTCTTGCACGAAAAACAAAGCGCCGCGCGCAAATACGCTTTCTTTGAACGAAATTCCCCGCGGATAGACGCTAAAAACCACACCCGCCCGGAAATCTCCCGGACAGGTGTGGTTTTGCTTTTTTCTGTTTAGGGATAACGCCCAGCATTTCATCCATACAACTGTTATCTTATATATTGATAGCAACAAAAAAAGAGTTAGCGTATGGGAAAAGCGTACTAGGCTCCAATTGCCGGTCAGCAATTCCCTGACTAACTCTAACACTAATATATCACAAAAAAATAATAGTGTCAAGAACAGTATATCCGGCTTTTATAAAAACGATACCAAAGCGCCGGAAAAAGGGACCGAGAATTCTTTGAAAACGCCGGAGAAAGCGGTCCGGTTCAGCATCAACGAAAAATATGCGGAAAAATATGATAAGTGGGATAAGAAAAGCTCGGGGTTTGCCCTTAAAATCGGAACAACTTCGGAAGTTTTGCAAAAGCTGGGCGTGGACGACAGAAAAATATATTGGGACGCTTCTAAAATCTTAAAAATTAAAAGAAAACACCCTTCTATGAGTGACAGGGTGATTAAACAGGTTCCCAATATATTAGAAGAACCAATCATCGTTATGAATTCGAAAACAAAACCCGGAAGAATTACCTTGTTTGGCGAAGTGTATTTGGGAAGGATAAGAACCTGCAGAATTTTATTCGAACAAGTGATATTTTTTATATAGACCCAAATAAAAAAAGAATCCGTAATTGGCTGGCTGTTAATAGGCTCCAATTGCCGTTACCCAATTTCCAATACGGATTCTCTAACACCATTAAACCACAAAAAGATAATGGTGTCAAGAACAGTATATCCGGCTTTTATAAAAACGATACCAAAGCGCCGGAAAAAGGGACCGAGAATTCTTTGAAAACGCCGGAGAAAGCGGTCCGGTATTCCTTGAACAAAGATGGTAACAACAATCTCTATTGGGAAATTGAAAGCCATAAAGATATATTTTAAGGCTTGAAGACGGTTCGGGAATACGTATCCATTTTTGCTTTAAAAAAGAGATGCAAAAGCCGCGGTGTACACGTTTGACGGTAAAGAAGTTCACTTTATCAGACTTAGTGTAAAAGGATTTACACACAGTGAGGAAAACAAATTTCGGGAGTGTATTTACAATATAAATTTAGAGGTTGACCAGTCCGTACCTCACATGAATCAACATGCTTCTCGAATAAAAGGGTCAACCTCTGACACTAATATATCACGAAAAGATAATGGTGTCAAGAACAGTATATCCGGCTTATATAAAAAAGGATACCAAAGCGCAGGGAAAAGAAGCTAAAGCGCTTTTGAAAACATTGAAAGCCGAAAGCGAAAGTTACAAGCGAAAACAGATTGACGGACAAAGCATAAGGAATTATACTTATAAAAAAAGCCAAAACGATAAAGCTAAGGGAGTGAGTAACGAATATGAGCCAAAACACGGAGAACAAGCAAACGGAATCCAAAGAGAAGAAACAGTTGTCTATACTCGAGACGATAGCAGTATACTCGGGAGCGAGAGATATGTCGGAAAGAAAAATTACCGAGGAACAGAGGAAGAAAGAGATAGCTTTCTTCGAAGAACAAAGGAAAAAGGACTACGGCGAAAAGAAGTAGAAAACCTATATTACGCCTATCGCCCGGTGAAAGCGACAATAAAAGAGAGGAGCTATTATGAACGAACATACGGAGAAACAGTTAATAGAATTTATGAGCATACTGATAGCTTTGGGACTGAACGAAACAGAAATTCTGGGGATATGCTCGATGCTGAAAACCGAAGATATGCTGTTCGAAATGCTGGACAAGATGAAAGAAAAGGACTTTAAACTGACGCCGCAGGAAACGGTGAACATTTGCGGGGGCGTCATCAAAGCGCATCTTTCCGATAAAAACACCTTTCAGGAGGAAATATAAATGGCAGATGCAGAAAAGAACCCCTTATCCATAGCCGAGACGATAGAAGCCTACGCGGGAGGCGGGGAAGTTCCGGCAATAGAAATGACAGAAGAACAAAAGAAGGAGATGATAGCCTTCTTAGAAGAAGAAAAGAAGAAAGCAATAGCTTTCTTAGAAGAACAGAGGAGAAAGGACTACGGCGAAAAGAAGTAGGAAAGCGCTATTACGCCTATCGCCCGGAAATGATACAATAGAATTACATATAAGACAGAGAGGCGCTGTTATGAACGAGCTTACAGAGGAACAAATCATAGCCTTTATGAGCATTTTGATAAAACTTGACTTAAACCAAACGCAAGTGCTCGGCATAAGCGCTATGTTGAAGAACGAGGAAATGCTGTTCGAGATGCTGGAAAAAATGGTCGAAAAGGACTTCAAACTGACGCCGCAGGAAACGATGAACATTTGCGGGGGCGTCATCGAGGCACATCTTTCCGATAAAAACACCTTCCGGGAGGAAATATAAATGGCAGATACAGAGAAGAACCCCTTATCAATAACCGAGACGATAGCGGAATATTCGGGCACGGGAAATATGTCGGGTTCCCAATATTACGAGAAGATAATGAAGGATTCGATAGCTTTCTTAGAAGAACGGCGGAAAAAGGACTACGGCGAAAAGAAGCAGGAAATATTACCCCCCTCTGCCAAGTAAGGCGGGGCGATCGTTTCGGTGTCGCGCAGGTAAAGCATATTTTCCGTCTGGGTTTTTCACCCGTCAGACAAGTGAAAAGCATAAAAAATAAGCCGGAGATTATTCTCCGGCTAAATAATCATCAATAAACTGATTGACAAGGGCATAAATGCTGGTCCCGTTTTGCTTGACCTTGTCTGCAAAGCGTTCATACTTTTCGCTTTCCACCCATACGCGAAGCTGTTTGCGTTTATCTTTCAAATAGCTTTTTTGCGCAGAATATTTGTCCTCTTGAGCCATTTTTTAATTCCTTTCTTTTTTCTATTGTCTTTCCTGCTTTTCGCGGCAACCCGCTTGTTAATTTTTTTGCTGCGGGGTTTCGTGCGAAAGACGCTATTCTGATACAAACTTACCATAAATTACAAACGGTGTCAAGTTAACGCGTCCCGTCGGTGTAAACAGAATAGCACTGCAGAACCCGCGAATATGTGTTGCCGAAATCCTTTAGAAATGATAGAATAACACCATAAAAGGAGTACGCAAGAAGGGGGAGCTATTATGAACGAACATACGGAGAAACAGTTAATAGAATTTATGAGCATACTGAAAGCCTTGGAACTGACCGAAACAGAAATTCTGGGAATATGCTCCATGCTGAAAACCGAGGATATGCTGTTTGAAATGCTGGACAAGATGGAAGAAAAGGACTTTAAACTGACGCGGCAGGAAACAGTGAACATTTGCGGCGGCGTCATCAAGGCGCATCTTTCCGACAATCCTTAAACGCTGTCAAAGTTCGACACCTCACCCACAACGCACAAACGAAACACCCCCTACCGGGAGACGGTAGGGGGTGTTTACTTGGCTAATAACCCTTATTTTGATACAATGCACCCCCTTTGACTTTAGGGGGCGCATTGTATTATGGGCTGCATTTGACAAATTATTGTAGACCAGCCGGTAACTCAAGTGGCCACCGTATGACATGCCAGTTGTATTGATACTTATTTGTCATCAGTTATAGGCGGTTGATATTCTAAAATGTCACCTGGTTGACAATCTAATGCTTCACAAATTGCCTCTAATGTTGAAAAACGAATGGCACTCACTTTGCCGGTTTTAATTTTTGATAAATTAACATTGGCTATTCCAACTTTCTCAGACAATGTGTTGAGAGATATTTTTCTATCAGCCATAACCCTATCCAATCTTAAAATAATTGGCATAATCTCCCTCCTGTTTGAATTTACAATGTTTCATCCGATAATTGTTGCAATGTTTCCCCATATTTAAAGATGTGACCGACCAAACGAAGAATAAAGAACCAAATAATAAAGCTCCCGTCACTCACAATTGATATAGAACAAGACTCTACCCTGTCTGCGTTGAATAGAGACGGAATATCAAATACATTGTAGAATATCAAATTCGTGGCAATCTGAAGAACAAAGCTTATAATGCCCATAATTAGAATCGCATACGCCAGCTTTTTCAAAGCAACACTTATAGTTGTGCTAAAAGGCTTCCCCTGAGACATTGGTTCAAATACATTCAGAAGTACCCTAATGATGTAACAGGACAATGTTCCAAATAGTGCAACATTTGCAAATGTCATAAAAAGCAACGATGTAAGCTGTTGCGAAGAATACTCCTGATTTAAAAGCAGTGAATAGTTCCCAAGTGTGATAGAAAAACCACCATCCAATGCTGTACCGCCTTTCATAAATAATGCAACAAGGATAGCTGCCAAAATAACCACACTTACTACGGCAACCACCCAAAAAAGAACTTTGAGAATTGCTCGAATAGTTTTGGATGTCTTGATGATTTTATCCATAAATATTACCTCCTCTGTTGGTATAGTTTTAGTATACACTTCCAAGATATGTTTGTCAACTATTTTTTAATGTTTGTCGTTAATAAATATATACTAATCATTCTAACAGGACAGGGCATACTTGCGAAAAACCAACAGGGCTAAGATACTCGAAAAAGTATCTTAGCCCTTTTCGATATAACCTTTAAGTGTTTCGATCATCGCGTCGGCGTGCCCTGTGCCCGCTACGATGGAGTGGCAGTCATGCCCGAGCATATGGGTGTAAACGGCGTTGATCTCGGGGATCTCAATATCAAAGGCCTCGGCGGTCTGCTTGATGATAAAGTCGATGCCGCCGATGGTCACCTTGCCCTCGCCGATCACATGCGTGATCTTGTGCACAGAGCTGTCGAAAATCTCGCCGAACGCACCGGTGAACTGATCGATCAGCGCCTTGCCGCCGCCGTTTTCAGAATACGCCGCGTGTGGAATATTCCCTGACGGAACTCGGCCAAAGTCTTAAACCGATTTTGGAAGCGATGCAAAACTGGGGCGAGGCATACAAGACGTTGCAAAATTAAAACAGCGGGCATCCGATTTCCGGATGCCCGCTGTGCCTTTATAAGCCGTTATTTCCTTTTTGGTTTTTTGATCTTATTTAAAGTTTTGTTTAAATCCAAGATCTGCTCTTTTGTAAATTTGCCGCCGAGCATCGCGAACACGCGCTTTACGGTAAAGCCCTTTGCCATGTCGAACATCGTGCGGTTGAGCGTAAAGCCCGAAACGGAGCGGACTTTGGAATTTACGCCTTTTTTCTTATCTTTGGGCTTTTGCTCAGAATCACCTTTCAGCCCGGATAGCAGTACCTTCGCAAATTTCAGCATAAACAGCTTGCCGCGCGCCGTAGAAAGGATGCTTCCGATGGTGTCGTTGACGGAAAAATACCCCTCGGGCATCGTGATCTCAAACCAGTTGATGACGCCGCCGGCCTCTTTCATGCGGTAGCTTTCATCAAATTTCTCAACCTTTTGGAGCTTTGCTTCATCCGTGCTTTCGCCCGCCTTTGCGACGAGCACCGTTTCACCTTCGTTTTGCACATTGAAATAGAAGAACGGGTATTTGCCCTTTTGCTGTACGCCGACGCTCTTGCCGTTGGCAAACAGCTCTACTTCGTCGCGGTTGGAATACACCGTGACCTTGGTCACATCTTCCGTGCGCCGCACATACCGCTTGCCGCAGATGTGCACGAACGGTTCGCCGGAGAGCCATGCCTTGTAGGCGTAAAAGCTGTCTTTTTTGTATTTGCGGTCAAAGGTCACAAGTCCCTTGTGGTTCATGCCGTTTTCACCGCCCTCGGCTCTGGCGTCGGCGGCAAAGTCAAACATATTCCAAACATGCGTTGCCCAAAGGTAGGGGCGGTCTATGATCTGCTTGATGAGTTCTTCGTGGTAATACGCCTGATACTCCTCGGTGTAATCGCCCTGCTGGGGCTCCGAGGTATGCCAGTCGAGGGCTTCACAGCCGTATTCGCTGATGCCGATGGCGCGGTTCGGGTATTTTTTGTGGAAGCGGTCGAACCACGGCCCGTACATATCGACCGTCCCACCGTACCAGCCGAAGTAGTGGTTGTAGGAGACGATATCCGTCATGTGCACATAGGCTTCGTCCATGCCGCACATCGTCAGCACCGCGAGCGTGGTGGGACGGGTTTTATCTAAGCTGTGTGCCAAGTCGTTGAGCATTTTGTGATTGTCTAAAAGCCCTTTATCCGCCGCGCCGTGCATCGTGATCTCGTTGGAAAGGCCCCACGTCACGATGCAGGGATGGTTGTAGTTCTGGCAGATGAGCTCCGTCAGCTGCGTTTTGGTGTTTTCCACGCCGTTCGGCAGGTGCTGCGAGATATACGGGATCTCCGCCCAAACGACCAGCCCGCGTTCGTCGCACAGGTCGTAAAACGCCTGCGCGTGCTGGTAGTGGGCGAGCCGAATCGTGTTCGCGCCCATTTCGCAGATGAGGTCTATATCCTCTTTATGATGTTCCGACTTCAGCGCATTGCCGATGCCGGGCCGGTCCTGATGGCGCGAAACGCCGCGCAGGGGATAGGGCTTGCCGTTTAAGAAAAAGCCCTCTTGCGCATCCATGCGGAAGCTGCGGCAGCCGAAGCGCGCGGAGACCTCATCCTGTGCTTCCCCGCCGAGCAAAAGCGTCGCACGAAGTGTGTAGAGATATGGGTCATGTATGCCATCCCAAAGGTGCGCGTTTGTAAGGCACATCGTCGTTTCCGTGTTATCTGATGTGACCTCCGCCGTCAACACCGTTTCATTGTCCGCAAGGATCTCATAACGAATGCCGCACGGCGTTTTGCACTGCACAAAGGTCTTGACCGTAACGGTGCAGTCCTTCCCCTCCATAACGGGGGTGACCATCAGGCCCGGCGCACCGTTCCACAGCAGGTCAAAATGGTTTTCAGGCACGCCGATGAGCGTTACGTCGCGGTAAATGCCGCCGTAAAACGTGAAGTCTGCCATTTGCGGATATACGTGGTCGTTCGGCGCGTTGTCCGCGACCACCGCGAGCAGGTTTTCTTCGAGCACTTCGGGAAGCCGCGCGCGGAAAGTCGAATATCCGCCGTCGTGCGCCGCGATCTTTTCGCCGTTCCAATAGATCTCGGCGGACGAGTTCACGCCGTCGAATTGAATATAGCGCTCTGCGCCTTCGGGCAAGTCCGAAGCGGCAAGGGACTTGACAAAACAGCCCTTCCCGCGGAAATAGTCGTTGCCACCGTCCTGCCCGTCAGAACCGTTCCAGGTGTACGGCAGATCGAGTGCCTCGAAGTCCGTAAGCATCATGTCGGGCGAGAAATCCGCATCCTTTTTGAACAGCCAGCCCTGATCGATAAGCTTTGTGTTACGCATAAGTCATTCTCCTTGCATGGTTTCCGCAACGTCTCCGTTTGCCGGGGCAAACGCCTGCTCCTGCTTGAGGTCGATGTTATAGATGAATTTCATGGAGACCGTCATGACCGCAAGCCCTGCAACAAGCAGCAGGATATACAGCGTCTTGAACTTTGCAGAGGCTTCGTCGGTCTGCACGGGGGCGGATTCCACATAGCCGGCCGCGCTCAAAGACAGCGCCACGACGGCGGAACCGACGCCCTGCGCGAGATTGCGGAAGAAGGAATAGATCGCGTAAAGCGACCCCTCCTCGCGCACGCCCTTTTTGCGGTAGCTCATTTCAATGCAGTCGGCGACGATCGCCCACACGATGATCTGGAACACGCAGCTGCCGATGTTGACAAGCATCAGCCCGGCGATATACAGCACCATGCCTTTTGTGTCGGGCGTGATGGGCAGGAACAGCATCAGAATACCCGCAAGCATACTGCCCAAGCCCCCGAGAACGATGAACCGCTTTTTGCCGACCTTGCCGACGATCGTAGAGGCGAACGGCATGAGCGCCAGCAGCGGTACATAGGAGGCGATCATGGCGAAAGACGCTTTTCCCGCATCATGGAAATAAAATTGGAATACCAGGTTGTTGACCGAAGCGGAGGAATTGTGAAACGCCACAACAGCGAAGGTCGCGATAGTGATGGCGAGCAGCGCGCGGTTCGTGAAAAAGGACTTGATCGTGGAAAGGTAGCTGACCTTTTCTACGCGTTCCTCGCGAACGACACGTTCCGTCACCATTTTGCGAAGCAGGATAAACACAAAAAAGGCCACCACGGAAAATACGACAGCCACGAGGAACATCCGGCTTTCCGAAAGCACGTTATCCACATACACGACCTGCGGAAGCAGCATGACGAGAACAGCAGCAACACCCGCACCGATGCTGCGGAAGGTGGAAAGCGAGGTGCGCTGCTTCGGGTCTTCGGTGATGACGGAGTGCAGGGAACCGTATGGAACATTGACCATGGTGTAAGCGGTCGTATAAAGCCCGTAGATCAAAAGGCACCAGATCGCCTTGCCGGCCTGCGAGAGCTGCTGCACAGGCAAAAACAAAAAGATCGAAAAAGCCAGAAGCCCCACCGAACCGATGGCGATCCACGGCATGAACTTACTTTTTTTACTGAGCCTGTGCCGATCTACCATGCCGCCGATGATAATGTCGTTGACCGCATCCCAGATTTTCGATACCACAATGATCCATGCCCAATTTGTCGTCGTCAGCCCGATGCACTGCGTGTAAAACAGGAACATGTACGACGAAATCAGCTGGAACGAGAGGTTGCAGCCAAGATCCCCCATGGCGTACCCGATCTTATCGCGCGCCCCGAACGGACGCAGCTTCTCTGCCGTTTGCATCCGTATTCTCCTTTCCGGTTTCGGCAAAATATCTTATTTTAAAGAAAAATATGGAAATTTTTGTATACATGTATCATACGAAAAGATCATGAAAAAGTCAAGTGCGCGCCGTGAATGTGCACATCTTTTCCTGTAGGTGTTACAAGGATGTGTAACAAATAAGAAAAAAAGATAGCGAATAGAAAGGACCTGTGTTAAGGTAGAGTTGCCAGACAAAACCGAAAGGCAGGTATCCATCTATTCGCCATGAATAAGATAACACAAACCATGCGGTTTAGGCAAGCCCTGATTCAATATGCAGAAAAATACGGTGTAACAAAAGCAGCGATTCGTTATCGCGTGAACCGGCAGTATGTCTATCGCTGGAAAAAGCGATATGACGGAACGCTGGAATCCTTGGCAGATCGTTCCCACCGACCGCATCACCATCCTAATCAGCACACAGAGGAAGAATTAAAACTGATCCGCAATATGCGTCGACGAAATCCAAATACCGGCTTGGTCGTGCTCTGGGTCAAGCTGCGCCAACGCGGATATTCACGCTCTGTCTCCGGCTTGTATCGTGTGTTGACGCGCAGTGGGCAAATGGCAGTTAAACTGCCAAATCCTAAATATATCCCGAAACCATATGAACCCATGCAATATCCCGGGCAAATACGCTTTCTTCGAACGAAATTCCCCGCCGATAGACGCTAAAAAACCACACCCGCCCGGAAATCTCCACGGACGGGTGTTTTTCTGATGTATCCAATTTTACAGCTGTATTTTATTGCGGAATCGCACTTCTCATAAAGCCATACACCAAAATCATCAAGCAAGTTGCAAACATGGAAATACCGCTGAACAAATAGGCAAATCCGTTGTAACTCTTTTTGATGCAAACCATCGAAACGGGAAAAGCCAGTGCGGCGACGGCTATGGCACTAATACCAATAGGATATAGCTGAGATTTTTCTCCGAATTTGTCAAAACCACCTTGTTCCGACCAATGCACGGGAATGATGTCCGGCAAATCTTTGAGCGTGTAGAAAAATCCAATGCAAAAGGCGAGCGCAAAAAGGAAATTCAAAAGAGTAAAGACAACCGCTTTTGTGTCATAAACAAAGCTATAATAACGCAGACTCATATTTACACCTTTCCTTTTCTGCCTTTAGCCATGATATATTCTGAATTCTTATGCGTTCTTTTTGTGAACCGTTAAAACGAGTGCGCAAATACTTATGAGCAGCGTACAAACAGAAATAATAAGCTTTGCAGTGGCGTTTTGCACCAACATATTTGCCGCTGTTAAAGCTGCTATACAAATAAGCAATACAGAAACAATAGTTTTTTTATTCATATTCATGCACAAAGAGAATATAAGTGGGCATGGTAATTATTGTGAAAACGATTGCCAATATTATGGGCATTATTGTGCATACCAAAGAAATCCACTTAAAGTTCTCCATTCATCCTTTCTTTCTTAATCTACTGTCATCATAACATATATTGCGTTGCCGTGCAATAAAAAATGAAGCTGCTTCATTCGGCTGCGGCTCTTTATGTAACGACTTGAGCACTCCCTAACTGTGTTTTAGGGGGTGCATTTGATTTTTGTGATGCTTAAAAAGGTCATTCAAAAGCCATACAGGGAAAACGGTATAATTTCCGCCTGTATTTTTTTTACCATAAACGGATTGAGCTTATAAGGTATATGGCTTTGCATACCGATTAATTCAACCTGTTCCAACCTTAAAATAGAAAACCCGTTGCAGTCCTCTATATGAAAATAGTATTTTCTTACTGTGTCATATTCTGAAAACTCTATTATGGATTTATCAAAATCAAAGGTATAAGAGAGGTCGTCGTTTACATTTCTTGTTTTTAACAAGTTAATGATTTCCTCTCCCGAAAAAGGAACTTTATAAACAAATTTCCGCATGGTATCATCATAGTTCATAATACCGTTAGTTGCTTTTTTATGGTTTTTATAAATCGGAATTACAATGCTTAAAACAAGAGGGATAAGAATTAAAAAGAAGAATATTGCAAAAAACAAAAATTTCATTATAACCCCTCCTTTACGCCATTATACCAAAGCAAAGCTTGCGTTTCAACGCTTTCTTAAAGTTTAAAGACAGGAACGCGGGGAGGGGACCGCGGTGAAATGAGCGCCAAGTAAACACCCCCTACCGGGAGACGGAAAACGGGGCCCCCGCAAAAAATCGCGCAGCGAGATTTTGTGGGGAAAAGGAGGCACAGCAGAATGAGCGCGAGGTAACTTTTGCAAAAAAGTCGCCGCAAGCGATATGACGCTTGCGACGACGTGATGGAGATGGCGGGAGTACCCGCGGACTGACCAACAGTCCACCGGACTGTTGGTCGCGCGCTGTGGCGCGCCGTCCTGTTCGACTCCGCGCCCTCAGGACACAAACCGACCCCGCCCCGCCGGGAGACGGCGAAGCGGGGTCGCTTGGTGGAGATGGCGGGAGTCGAACCCGCGTCCGAAAACACATTCCCGCAAATTTCTACGAGCGTAGCCGTTCTATGAACATTCCCTCGCCGAAACGCCGAAAGGCAGGCTTTCCGGCTTGGTAGCCCTTTGGTGTGTGACAGATTACAGGGCGCTCATCCGTGCACATTTACCGCTAATGACGCTCCTTACCCGGCCGCGGTACTCCGGGAGGAACGCTCGCCGCTAATTAAGCAGCAAGAAGTACTTTTTGATCTTTGTCGTTTATTTTCATAAACTGAGGCTGTTTAAAGCGGTACCCCACCGCTGCTCGCTTATCACGGTGCAATATCCCCGTCGAAATCCTTTCATCCCCAAATGCTTTCGGGAGTCGGGATATTATTGTAGCACAAATTTTGAAATGCGCAAGCGGAATTTTGTAAAAGCCAAGGAAGTTTTTGGCTTATTTTCGCGCTTGTGCGCATCTGTACTTTACCGAAACCGCTCTTTCATTTCGCGCTCAATGTGGCGTTCGGCCTCTTTCTTGGCGGCGACGTCGCGCTTGTCGTAAAGTTTTTTACCTTTACAAAGTCCGACCTGCACTTTTGCCCGCCCGTTTTTGAAATAGACCGAAAGGGGAATGAGCGTTAAGCCCTGCTGCTGCGTCGTGCCCAAAAGACGCATGATTTCTTTTTTGTGCATCAGCAGTTTTTTCACGCGCAGCGGGTCGCGGTTAAAAATATTGCCGTGGTCATAAGGGCTTATATGCATCCCGTTGACAAACATTTCGCCGTCTACAATGCTGCACCAAGCGTCTTTTAAATTCACTTTTCCCGCGCGCACGCTTTTGACCTCGGTCCCGCAAAGCTCAATGCCGGCTTCATAGGACTCGAGCACAAAATAGTCGTGCAGCGCTTTTTTGTTTTGTGCAACCGTTTTGGTTGGCGTCTTGTGTTCCATAGTATTCCCTGAAATTTCTTAAATCATCTGCCGCCCGGTAAGCGCCCTTGTGAGCGTCACCTCGTCGGCATATTCCAAATCGGCGCCCACCGGCACGCCGTAGGCAAGGCGCGTGACTTTAATCCCAAGCGGTTTTAAAAGCCGGCCGATATACATCGCCGTGGCTTCGCCCTCGACGGTGGGGTTGGTCGCCATAATGACTTCGTTGACGGTGTCATCCTGTAACCGCGCCAAAAGCTCTTTAATCGTCAGGTCGTCGGGTCCCACGGAATTCATCGGCGAAATCGCGCCGTGCAAAACGTGATAAAGCCCGTTGTATTCGTGGGTGCGCTCAAACGCAAGCACGTCGCGCGGGCTTTCCACCACGCAAATGGTGGTTTTGTCGCGCGTGTCGCTTTGGCAAATGGGGCAGACCTCGTCTTCTGTAAGATTCCGGCAAATTGCGCATTGCCGCACCTTTTCGTGGACGCCCGAAATGGCGTCTGTCAGCGATTTGACTTCCTCATCGGAAAGCCCGAGCACATAAAATGCCATGCGCTCCGCAGATTTCGTGCCTACGGAAGGCATTTTGCGGAATTCGTCAATCAGCTGCTCTAAAATCGGAATGGAATACGCCATTAAAACATACCGCCCATCCCGGGGATATTCAGTCCGCCGGTGATTTTGCCCATTTCGCGCTCCGCGGTCTCGTCAGCCTTGCGCATCGCTTCGTTGAGCGCGGCAAGCAGCAGGTCTTCAAGCATGTCGGTCTCTTCCGGGTCAACCACTTCGGGCTTGATATGTATCGCTTTGATTTCGTGCGAGCCGTTGACGGTCACGTCCACAGCCCCGCCGCCGGCCGACGCGGAATATTCCGCCACGGCAAGCTCCGCCTGCAAAGACTCCATATTGCTTTGCATTTCCTGCAGCTTTTTCATCATGTTGGCGCCTGTCGGCCCCTGGTTCGGGATTCTTGCTTTCATAGTATTTCTCCTCTTGGATAAAGTATCCGGATTTATTGTTCCACGACCTGAACGCCGAGCCCCTCCGCGCGGTGCAGGAGGTTTTCCAGCGGGTCTTTTTTCGGCGCGGCCGCTTGTGACGGCGCCGGAGTATTGAAAATGCCCAGTCTGTATTTTTTGCCGGTGACGTCATACACCGCGCGCGCAATGCAGTTGGCGTGCGAGCCGGTTTTCAAAAATTCACCGAGCAGGGGGTTGGTGGTTTGAATCAGTAAAAATTCCCCGCGGATAATCGCTCTGGAATCCGCCATATGCGGCAAAAGCGGGCGGTCGATGCGCGCCAAACGCTCCAACGCCTCGTTCCACTTGTCAAAAACAATGTCGCCGTTCGGCTGTGCCGCGGCGGGTTTTGTCGTTGCCGCTTTTTCGGGGGCAGGGTCACAGCTTTGCGCCGGTGCGCTTTGCGGCGCGGAATCGGGCACAGCTGTATTTTCTGTAACCTGCTTTTCTGCCGGCGTTGCCGGTGTCGCTTGCGCGGGCTGTTCGGCGGGAGTCGCTTCCGCTTTGACCGGTGCAGCGGGTGCTGTGTCGGTTTTTGCAGGCGTAACGGGTGCTGCCGGTCTCGGCGCTTGCTGTGTAGCGGGGGCGACAATGCCGTTTTCAATTTTCCGTTCAAGTTCCGAAATGCGCGCAACCAATGCGGAAACGTCGGTGTCTAATTGCGGGCTGCAAAGCCTTAACAC
>OERC01000057.1_pt1 | contig 18517 bp, 15 predicted proteins | sample 1539911 | NCBI WGS metagenome assembly OERC01 (sample SAMEA3891875, study PRJEB23780) | metagenome | biome: terrestrial biome; feature: animal house; material: Caecal content | place: Italy | collected 2015-05-05 | reverse complement strand
TCTTCACGGTGGAGAGCATCATGGAGCATCTGAAGTGCAGCAACAAGAAGGCGGTGGGCCTGCTGCGGGAGCTGGAGGAAAAGGCGGGCCTTATCGAGCGCCGGCGGCAGGGCCTGGGCCGCCCCAGCCTGATCTATGTGAAAAACTTCATCGAGGCCCCGGAAGAACGATTCAAGAGATGAAAAAAGAACACCTCCGGAGTGTCAAACCGACACGGCCGGAGGTGTAAAAACTACACGCTAATAAGAAGAATAAGAACGATACTGATTATAGCAAAATATCCTTTCCTTTCCGGAGAGGGGAGGCAAGACCATTCATTTTCACGACTCTGGGCAGATGCACAGAGGATTGTTTTTCACAGGAGGTGGCACAGTATGTTGAAAACAAAAGCAGAACCGGCAGAACAGGCCGAGGAGATCCGGCAGGTTCCCATCACGGAATTACACCCGTTCAAAGATCATCCCTTCAAGGTTCTGGACGATGAGGCCATGCTGAAAACAGTGGAGAGCGTGGCACGGTTCGGCCTGCTGACTCCGCTGGTTGTCCGGCCGCGGCAGGAGGGCGGCTATGAGATCATCTCAGGCCACCGGCGGCAGCACGCAGCCCAGCTTCGAGCCAAGTTGGCCAGAAGTTGCATGGCAGGACTTCAAGAGAACTTGTGGCGCAAGAGGCGGGCGACAATGCCCGGAATATTCAGCGCTATATCCGCCTCACCCACCTGATCCCCGAACTGCTGGAACTGGTAGACCAAAAGAAAATATCCTTCAATCCCGCTGTGGAGCTGTCCTATCTGACGGCCTCGGAACAGCGGGATTTTTTACAGGCCATGGAGGATAGCAAGCACCCACCGTCACTGTCCCAGGCCCAGCAGATCAAGAAGCTGAGCCGGGCAGGTGGGTGCAGCTATGACGCCATCCTGGACGTGATGACATCGGATAAAAAGGCCGAGCTTGATCGGCTGACCCTGAAAAACGAAGCCATCCAGAAATACTTTCCGAGGTCCTACACCCCGCGCCAGATGGAAGAGATCATCCTGAATCTTCTCGAACAGTGGCACAGAAAGCGCCAACGCAGCCGGGAACGCTGAACCGGCAGAAGATCAGCAGAGGGCAGCGGCACGGCATCCTTCCGATACTCACAGCGGTCTTGATACAATGGAGCTGAAAGCAAAGGCAACAGCGAAACAGGAAGGAGCAGACTATGGAACCACTGAAAACTACGATTCAGGAACGGGGTATCCGATATGTCTTGAAAGGCGATGTTTACCTCCCGGATCTGGAATTGCCCGAAGAAAGCCGCCCCATTGGCCGCTGGGGGCGGCTCCATAAAACGTATCTGAAAAACTATAGACCGATCCTGTATCAGTCACTGCTTTTGTCCGGGAAGCTTTATACAGTGCTGGCCGACCTGAACGAGCAGGCGACTGAACGGTGCAGCCTGATCATCCGGCAGATGGCAGAGGCTGAAGGTATCACCGAGGAGTTGAAAGCAAACGACCCGATGCGCTGGGTGCAGGCGATGAACTCCATCCGCAGCAGAGCAGAGGAAATTATCAAAGCCGAGATGATCTATCTGTGAGGAGGGTAGAGTATGATTCTGGAAGCGATTTTTAACGGGGAAGTTTACCCCAGTGAGACGGTGATGCCGAAGTCTGAGAAATACCGGAAAGCACTGAGATCCTGCGAGAAGATTATGGACCAGTTGGCCGAGAGGCTGACAAAGGAGGACTACGACTTGGTGGAAACGCTCTTGGATCAATCATCCATCGCCCAGTTTGAAGAATGTGCGTGCCATTTTAAGTACGGCTTCTCGGCAGGGTTGCTGGTCCAGCAGGAAGCGTGGGAGCAGGTCAAAACGGTAAATTATGAAGAGTGACGCAAAAGCGGTAGGAGCTTCGGTGAGAAGTGCCTGCCGCTTTTTTTAATTTACCTAATGCGATTTATAAAAATCTGTAAAAATCATTTTGACCTAGAAGATGTTTGCGTTCCATAGCGCACGGCCTGTGATATTCTATCACAGTTCACGGGGTTTGGGGAATGCCACAACAAGTTTTTGTATTTGTGTATACAAATGCACTGCTTGCGAAGTTTGTATTGAAGAAAATTGTGATTGTAGCTTTAAAAATGTTTTAAATTTTTCGCTATCTAGTTGCGGCAAGCTATGCTTCTGGCTATCCAACCTGTCAGATGCCGCTTGTTGGGGTAATCCCCAGGCCCCTGTTCATCGCAGAAGTTCCTTCTGCGGCTACGCGTTCAGACAACGCTTTAATTGGTTTACTTTAGCGTAAGAGAACCACTAGCTATGCTGGTGTGAATGATTCTGCTTTAGCATTTATCTTACGGGCAAAGCAAGATGATAAGTTAATCCCATGTCATAGAAGAATATGGTTTAGGTACTTGGATCGTTTACGAGCTGCGGGGCAAGAAATGTAAAAGGCAAAATTTTTCAAGGTCTCTTGAGGACTTTGCTTATATGATGCCCTTCTAGCGCCTCGTCAAGTTATCGGCTTAGCCGATGGTTTAGCTCTTATACTGAAGAGCCAATGATGTTTTGAAGCCATTTTATCAACAGAAAGCCGCTTATGCCTACCTGGTGGCTATCCATCTAAGAAAAATGGAGGTGAAAGCCATACCAGGCATGTGAAGCGGTGACTATGGATTATGGGAAGCGGAAATAAGCATTTTCCAAAAGAAAGGTTACCGATCCTGGTTGAAAGCGTTTAAAATAAGATTTTATATTTTACTACACAAATGTGTTTTTGTCATGAAATCGGTTTTTGATTTTTGTGGAAAAGCGCAAAATAGATGAAAACATGTGAAAAATAGTGTTGTTTTTTAAAAATTTAGTCCTTGCATTGATCTGCTGTAAATAATATAATTAAAATGATTTCTTATAGTGTTTTTGGAGATTAAATTGTTTGCGTTAACATAGATATGTGTGTTTTTTGCAAAAAGAGGGAAAGAGAGTAAAGACTGGAAGGCTTAGATTGGGGCTACACTGTAGGACGAAAAGTGTTCGGTGAGGTGTACTAATATTAGTGCGGAAAAACGTCTGTAGAAAATGAGGAGACTTTGTTATGAAAGAATTTGAAAATTGCTGTGGATGGTACCGGGTATGTTAGTCTCTCCGTTGCAACGTTTCTTTCTCAGCATCATCAAATGAAAGCAGTGGATATCATTCTGGAAAAGGTTACATTGATCAATGATCGAAAACCTCCGATTTAAGATAGTATATTGAAAATACCTGGAAGAAAAGGATTTGAATCTGACAGCCACCTTAGAGGCAAAATTTGCTTACAGCAATGCGGAGTTTGTGGGGATTACGGCTCCTACGGACTGTGGTGACAGCGGTACTCAACATTTTGATACCAGGTCATTGAGTTGGTAATGTAATATAATCCTAATGGGATTATGGTTATTAAAACTACTATTGTTGTTGGCTATATGGAAAGTGTGCGTAAAGAGTACGGGAGTAAGAATGTTGTTTTTAGTCCAGATTTCCTGCGTGAATCCAAAGCACTCTATGACAATGTCTACCCTAAATTTTCAGTCGATTTTTCGTAGGCTATGATGACCGGAAAAATCATCCAAAAACCACGAAATATCAAGAAAAAAGGACTTTTCGGGTACAGGTCTGGCAACAATGACAACTTCATTATCACATGAAATGAGTAATACTTTCTCACTGGCCATGGATGAGATGAGGTCAAAATGAGGCAGAAAAGAGGAAAAAAGATGATGAAATTTTTTCATGGTTGGTAGTGATTTTTTGTTTAGGGTAGAGGTGAGTGAATAGTGATAAGTACATTCTGAACATGAAATTGGGCGGCAATAAGTTTAGATAGGCTTTGAAAAATGCCGTAATATCAAGGGTTTTTGATAGATGATATAGAGATTATGAGGGGTCTACCCTAAAGAATCATAGGGAGAAATAGCGATGGACTAAGAGGTGAAAACGCTCATTTGCAGTTTATGGCCTATGGGAGAACCGAATTGTTGTTTTCAATAAATGATAAACAGACCTAGGGGTCTACCCTATGAACTTTAGTGGGTGGTTTTTCGGGGGTAGATGAGGGGTTTGGGGCCGAAAGTGAACATTTCAGGTGCTGATTTATATTGATTGGTTTTGGATAGACCTATGGAGATACTGATAAGTCCAACTGAAATGAACATGAGCATATTCGGATAGACCTGTCCTTCAAGTGATAAGGACATTTCAATGGTCAAAGTATCCGATGATAAACACATTGATGCCATGGAATTTGACGATTCCGCGCTGTGAGCATCATGGCAAGATGACAACATCATCCAGAATGATAACCACAGCGATTAAACATAGATAAAACATTCCCGGCTTGACCGATATTCTCGATCACGCTAGGACAGACAAGGAGAAGAATGATGAAGAATTACACGATCGCAGTTGCTGGTACCGGCTATGTTGGCCTTTCGATAGCCACACTGCTGTCTCAGCATCATAAGGTTTATGCAGTGGATATCATCCCGGAAAAAGTGGAGATGATAAACAACCGAAAGTCACCGATTCAGGATGAGTATATTGAAAAGTATCTGACTGAAAAGAAGCTGGATCTGACCGCAACGCTGGACGCCAAACTCGCCTACAGCAATGCGGACTTTGTTGTTATTGCGGCTCCGACAAATTACGACAGCCAGAAGAACTTTTTCGACACCTCCGCTGTCGAGACTGTGATCAAGCTGGTCATGGAGTATAACCCGAATGCGATTATGGTCATCAAGTCCACCATTCCGGTCGGCTATACCAAGAGCATCCGTGAGAAGACTGGCAGTAAGAACATCATCTTCAGCCCTGAGTTTTTGCGTGAGTCAAAAGCCCTGTACGATAACTTGTATCCCAGCCGCATCATCGTCGGTACGGATATGGAAGATGAGCGTCTGGTTGAGGCGGCGCATGAGTTCGCTTTGCTCTTACAGGAAGGCGCAATTAAAGAAAACATCGACACGCTGTTCATGGGCTTTACCGAAGCTGAGGCGGTGAAACTGTTTGCTAATACATATCTAGCTCTGCGCGTCTCCTATTTCAATGAGCTGGACACCTATGCTGAGATGAAGGGCCTGAATACTCAGCAGATCATCAATGGTGTGTGCCTCGATCCTCGTATTGGCACCCATTACAATAACCCGTCCTTCGGTTACGGCGGCTACTGTCTGCCCAAAGACACCAAGCAGCTGCTGGCCAACTATGAGGATGTGCCGGAGAACCTCATCGAAGCCATCGTTGAGAGTAACAGAACTCGTAAAGACTTCATCGCCGACCGTGTGCTGAAAATGGCTGGATATTACGGATACGAAGAAGATAACCAGTACAGCAAGAGCAAAGAGAAGTCTGCGACGGTTGGTGTGTACCGGCTGACGATGAAGTCCAACAGTGATAACTTCCGTCAGAGCAGCATTCAGGGTGTCATGAAGCGGATCAAGGCGAAGGGCGCTACTGTGGTCATCTATGAGCCGACGCTGAAAGACGGCGAGACCTTCTTTGGTTCAGTCGTGGTTAATGACTTGGAGAAGTTTAAGAGCATGAGCGATGCGATTATCGCAAATCGATATGATAGCTGTCTGGATGACGTAAGGGACATGGTATATACGAGAGACCTGTTTGGCAGGGATTGAGTATGTTGAGTAATATAAAAAGTCTACGGAGGAATCAAAATATGAAAGCAGTTATACTCGCAGGTGGATTTGGGACCCGTATTTCTGAAGAATCGGAATATAAGCCAAAGCCGATGATTGAAGTCGGTGGTATGCCGATTCTGTGGCATATTATGAAGACCTACTCGCATTATGGGATCAAAGAGTTCATAATCTGTGCGGGCTATAAGCAACATGTGATTAAAGAATGGTTTGCAGATTATTTCCTGCACACCTCGGATATTACATTCGATTTCACACAAGGAAACAAAATGATTGTCCATGATCAGCATGCAGAATCGTGGAAAGTGACAGTTGTTGATACTGGCCTTAATACAATGACTGGCGGTCGCGTGAAGCGTATAAAAAAGTTTGTCGGTGATGAGCCTTTTTGCTTGACCTATGGTGACGCTGTCTCGGATGTAGATATTACGAAGCTAATCGAGTTCCATAGAAGCCACGGTAAATGTGTAACATTGACTTCGGTGAGTCTTGCGCAGCAGAAGGGCGTATTGGATATCGATTCTGAAAATACCATTACTGCATTCCGAGAAAAAGATGACGAAGATGGCTCCCTTATCAACGGTGGATTTATGGTTTGCAATCCAGAGGTATTCAACTATTTGGAAGGAGATTGGACGGTTTTTGAGCAGGAACCGATGAAGAACTTGGCAAAGGCCGGAGAACTCAAGAGCTTTTATCATGATGGATTTTGGCAATGCATGGACACAAAGCGGGAAAAAGATAAGCTTGAAGCCATGTGGACTGCGAATAGAGCACCTTGGAAACTGTGGGAGGACTAAGCAATGGACTTTGAATTGAGCTTTTATAAAGGAAAAAAGGTGTTCGTTACTGGTCACACGGGCTTCAAAGGTTCCTGGCTCTGCAAGATGCTGGCTAATGCTGGTGCTATCGTGACAGGTTACTCCCTGAACCCTCCAACGAATCCGTCCCTGTTTGAGATTGCAGGGATTGAGCAGGATGTTCACTCTGTCATCGGTGATATCCGAGACTATCCCGCACTGAAGGCAGCATTTGATGAGGCACAGCCTGAAATTGTGCTCCATCTCGCTGCGCAACCCATCGTTCGCGACAGCTACAAAGACCCTGCCTATACATATGAGACCAATGTTATGGGTACGGTAAACATTCTTGAGTGTATCCGTAACAGCAGCTGTGTGAGATCATTCTTGAATGTGACCACGGACAAGGTTTATCTGAACAAGGAATGGGCGTGGGGCTACCGTGAAAATGAGGAGCTGGATGGATATGACCCCTATTCCAACTCCAAGTCCTGCTCGGAACTGGTCACACATTCCTATAAAAATAGTTTCTTTGCAGATGGGCGTATCTCCATTTCTACCGCCCGAGCGGGCAATGTGATTGGCGGCGGTGACTTCGCCAACGACCGCATCATTCCAGACTGCATTCGCGCAGCGATGAAGCACGAGGACATCGTGGTACGTAATCCGTTCTCCACTCGACCCTACCAGCATGTTTTGGAACCGCTGTATGCTTATCTCATGATTGCAGCAATGCAGTATGAGGACGGAAAGTACGCAGGGTATTACAACGTTGGTCCCGATGATGTTGACTGCTTCCAGACCGGCGCACTGGTGGATCTGTTCGTCAGCAAGTGGGGTGACGGTATGAAGTGGGTGAACCGCTATGACGGAGGCCCCCACGAGGCGAATTTCCTGAAGCTGGACTGCTCCAAGCTGAAGGCAACCTTTGGCTGGAAGCCCCACTGGAATCTGGATACCGCCATTGAGATGGTGGTGGAGTGGAGCAAGTGCTGGGCCGATGGCGGCGACGTCCGGGCTTGTATGGATAGAGAAATTAGTGCATTCCTGAATAAGGAGAAAGCATGAATTTGAAGCAAGCAATTCATTACTTTCAGGAAGCAATGAACAGTGAGGGGATTAGTCCGGAAAAGGGACTAGGAACAGAAGGGTTCCGGTTTGCTTCCACACTCATGCCTGTTGTTAATGTGGATTTGATTGTCATAAATGAGAATAAGGAGTTTCTACTTTCGTGGAGGGACGATCCACATTGTGGGACTGGATGGCATATTCCCGGTGGTTGCATAAGGTTCATGGAAACAGCTGAAGAACGTCTACAAAAAACAGCTTTGACAGAACTCGGAACGAGTGTAGAAACTGCGTTAGAACCGATTAAAGTCTTTGAAATCTTCTCAAGGGCTCCCCGTGAAGGGATAGAAAACCAAAGGGAACGGGCACACTTTATAACATTATCATATTTATGTAAGGTGCCGAAAGGCTACTTTATCCCATCAGAAAAATCACAACCAGGGATAGTAGGTTCGTTGAAGTGGTTCTCAACATTACCGGAAAATCTGTTGCCTGTTCAAGATTGTTACCGGAAGAGTTGGAACGTAATCAAAGAGAGAATAATGGAGGATTAAAGATGTCTACTTGGAAAAATGAAGCAGAAGCACGTGAACAGATTAAGGCAATGGTTGCCGAGTACTATCACAACTTTAAGGAGAAGAAAACTCCATATCAGGAAGGTGACCGCATCACTTACGCTGCTCGTGTATTTGATGAAAAGGAAATGTGCGCTCTGACCGATGCTACGCTGGATTTCTGGCTGACCACCGGACGCTTTGCGGATCAGTTTGAGCAGGAGTTTGCAGAATGGATTGGTGTAAAGTTTGCACACTTGGTTAATAGCGGTTCTTCGGCCAACTTGATTGCCTTCATGGCTCTGACCGCTCCCGAATTGGGTGACCGACAGATCAAAAAAGGCGATGAAATTATTACGGTTGCCTGTGGCTTCCCGACGACTGTAACTCCGGCCATCCAGTATGGTGCCGTGCCTGTTTTTGTGGATGTGACCGTACCTCAGTACAATATTGATGTGTCGAAACTGGAAGATGCTTTGTCTCCGAAAACAAAGGCTGTCATGATCGCTCATACGCTGGGCAATCCATTTGATTTGTCTGCGGTGAAAGCATTCTGCGATAAGCATAATCTGTGGCTGGTGGAAGATAACTGTGACGCTCTGGGCACCCAGTATACCATTAATGGTGAGACCCGATTCACTGGCACTTGGGGCGATATTGGTACTTCCAGTTTTTATCCTCCGCATCACATGACAATGGGTGAGGGAGGATGCGTTTACACAAATAACCCGAAGCTGAATCGACTGATCCTCTCCTTCCGCGATTGGGGCCGTGATTGCATTTGCCCCTCCGGTCAGGATAACTTCTGCGGTCACCGCTTTGATGGTCAGTTTGGTGAGCTGCCCAAGGGCTACGACCACAAATATGTTTACAGCCACTTCGGTTATAATCTGAAAGTGACTGATATGCAGGCAGCTATTGGTTGTGAACAGCTCAAGAAATTCCCGACTTTTATCGAGCGCCGTCGCCACAACTGGGATCGTCTGCGTGCAGCGTTGGAGCCTATTGCTGATAAAGTGATTCTGCCGGAACCGGCAGCAAATAGCTGTCCGTCTTGGTTCGGATTCTTGATTTCTGTCAAACCAGAGAGCGGTCTGAATCGCAACGATGTTACTCGCTATATTGAGAGTCATAATGTCCAGACTCGTCTGCTGTTTAGCGGTAATCTCATTAAACATCCTTGCTTTGATCAGATGCGCGGCACCGATGCTTACCGCGTGGTGGGCGAGTTGACAAATACGGACTTTATTATGAACAATACCTTCTGGGTTGGCGTTTATCCTGGCATGACGGATGAGATGATAGATTATATGGCCAAAACGATTATCGAGGCAGTGAATCAATAAAACATTTTGGAGGAGTAATCATGAAACAAAGATTAGCAGATTATGTTGCGGATTTTCTTGTTGCACACGGCGTGACAGACGTATTCAGTGTGGTGGGTGGCGGAGCCATGCATCTGAATGATGCACTTGGGCACAATGACGGTCTAAAGGTTACATACAATCATCACGAGCAGGCATGTGCAATTGCGGCGGAAGCGTATGCACGTCTTGATAATAAGATTGCGGCTGTGTGTGTTACTACTGGCCCGGGTGGTACCAATGCCTTGACTGGTGTGGTAGGCGGCTGGTTGGATTCTATTCCAATGTTTATTATTTCTGGTCAGGTGCGTTACGATACAACCGCTCGATATGCGCTACAGTTTACCGGAACTCCGCTGCGTGCAATGGGTGATCAGGAATACGATATCGTTAAGTCTGTGACTCCAATGACCAAATACGCGGTAATGATCGAAGATCCCAAGACAATCCGTTATCATCTGGAAAAAGCCTGGCATCTGGCCACAACCGGTCGGCCCGGTCCTGTGTGGGTAGATATCCCAGTCAACTATCAGGGCGGCTATATCGAAACTGAAGATTTGAAAGGCTATGACCCTGCAGAAGATGATGCAAAGCTGCCTCCCACCGTAGATGAATCCACGATCCAGACAGTTCTGGAAAAGATTCGAAATGCAAAGCGTCCTGTTTTCCATGCCGGATACGGAATCCGTCTCTCTGGCGGCTACGATGCCTTCAGATCTGTTGCAGACAAGCTGAACATTCCTGTTGTGACCTATTGGAATGCAGTTGATCTAATTGAGGATGATCATCCACTTTACTGCGGCCGTGCTGGCAACATGGGAGATCGCCCTGGCAACTGGGCAATCCAGAATGCTGATCTGATTCTGGCTGTGGGTACCCGTATTTCCATTCGGCAGGTTGGGTACAACTGGAAGACTTGGGCCCGTGAGGCTGAGGTCATCATGGTTGACATTGACCCGGCGGAACTGAAAAAGCCAACCCTCCATGTTGAAATGCCAATTTGGGCAGATGCAAAGGACTTCCTGACCAAACTTGATGCTGCTGCACAGGCGCCTGTCAGCGCAGGCGGCACATGGAACGAGACTTGCCAGCGTTGGAAAAAAGAGTATCCGGCTATTCTTCCGCGTCAGTGGGAGGAAAATGGTGAGACGGCAAATGTGTATGCGTTTATCCGCTACCTCAGCAGTCAGCTTCCAGAAAATAGCTTGACAGCGGTCTCTAATGGTGCATGCTGTGTGGTTGGAAATCAGGCTTATGTAATCCAGAAGGGCAGTCGCATGGCGAATAACAGTGCGATTGCCAGCATGGGATACGGTTTGCCAGCGGCAATTGGTACCTGCATTGGTGGTGGCAGGAGACAGACAATCTGCCTTGAGGGTGATGGCAGCATCATGATGAACCTTCAGGAGCTTCAAACGATTCTGACCAATAAACTACCGATTAAGATTTTCCTGATCAATAATAACGGCTACCATTCTATCCGTATTACGCAGACTAATCTTTTCAATAAAAACTTTGTGGGCATTGGAGAGGAATCCGGGGATTTGTCCTTCCCTGAGTTTAAGAAGATAGCGGAAGCTTTTGGGTATCGCTATTTCAGTGCGCACAGCAATGCAGAGATGAAGTCTGTGGTGGATGAAGTCCTGAAACTGGATGGCCCGGTATTCACAGAAATATTCACGGATACTGTACAGGTCTGGGAGCCGAAGAGCAGCACAAAGAGACTTGCGGACGGAACGCTGGTAAGCCCGCCGCTGGAGGATCTTGCACCCTTCCTGCCGCGTGAAGAACTTGAGAAACAGATGTTTATTCCGATGGTTGAGGGATAATGTAAATATAGGAAGCGCCCTATAAAGGAAGAAATAGTTTGCCCAGAACGGACATCGCTGCAATCGTTCTGGGTAAACGTGAATTATTGCAGGAAGAATGAAAGATGGATATTAGGAGTAAAGAAGAACTTAGAAGTGTAATCAGATATGAGAGAGAATTATGGAAGGCTAGGATGTACCCGCATGGTGCTCCCTTAAAGGTTAGAAACATAACGTTAGTATACATGAAAGCTCTCAGAAAAGTAGAGTATTACGGAAAACTATCAAAAATGAGAAAAATTCTGGGGGGGGGGTACATCTTTTGGAAAACAATATACAAGATACTGGGCTTTGTCACAAATGTATCTATTCCCCCATATGTATTTGGGAAGGGTTTGTTAATCATGCACCTTCAAAATATTGTGGTTTCAGCAAAAGTAAAAGTAGGAGAGAATACCTGCCTGTTTCATAATACCACGCTTGGTATAAAACTAGGCCATAATACCGATGGAAAGTGTCCGGTTATTGGCAATGGAGTAACGATATGTGCTGGGTCATGCATTTTGGGGGATGTTTATATTGCAGATAGGATTACGGTTGCAGCAAATGCTGTTGTAGCGAAATCCTTTACAGAGGAAGATGTTATTTTGGGAGGCATTCCTGCAAAAGTAATCGGGAAAAAACCTGAATGGTCTATGCAACAATTCTCGGATAGAATCAAAAATAGGGGAAATGAGGAATAATATGAAACGGGCTATTCTTACAGGTGCTACCGGCGCAGTTGGGACAGCACTTATCAAGGAACTTATAAAGAACGAGATTGAAGTGCTGGTTTTATGCAGGGAGGGCTCTGTAAGGAATTGTTGTATTCCTTCCCATCCGCTTGTAACCAAGGAATACTGTGACTTATCTCAGTTAAGCAGTATTCAAAATGATACCGGTAAAGAGTGGGATGTTTTTTTCCATTTTGCTTGGAAGGGTACAACTGGGGCATCGAGAAATGATTTGTATTTACAGAATCAAAATGTTCAGTATGCGTTGGATGCTGTTGGTGCAGCAAAGCGGTTTGGCTGCCACACGTTCATTGGTGCGGGATCGCAGGCAGAGTATGGTCGAGTAGAAGGTGTACTAAGACCGGATACTCCGGCATTCCCTGAAATGGGATATGGTATTGGAAAGCTTTGTGCAGGTCAAATGACGAGGGAGTATGCACATCAGCTCGGGTTGAAGCATATCTGGGTGCGCATTCTGAGTATTTACGGTCCAAACGATGGAAAGCAGAGCATGGTGATGTCGACCATAGCAAAGCTCCAAGCTGGGGAGACGCCACAGTTTACAAAAGGTGAGCAGTTGTGGGATTACTTGTATAGCGGAGATGCAGCCGATGCATTCCGTCTTCTCGGTGAAAATGGGCACGACGGAAAAGTCTATGTACTTGGAAGCGGAAGTGCGCGCCCGCTTGCAGAGTTTATCATGGTAATACGAGATGTTGTCAATCCCTTGGCGGAGGTTTCGCTGGGGGCGATGCCCTATGGTCAGAGGCAAGTGATGCATTTGGAAGCGGATATCAATGAATTGACAACCGATACAGGATGGAAGCCCCAGACCGCATTCAAAACCGGAATAGAAATCATCTGTGAGGGTAGATAACATGAATGTAGTATATTACAGCAGCGACTTCTTTTCCGAGATGTGTGGCGTCGCCGTTCAATCATTGTGTGAAAGCAATCAAGAAGAGGATACAATATGTGTCTATATTGTTGAGGATCACATTTCTGAGCAGAATAAAAGCAGACTCAGGAGCATTACGGACAGATTCAAGCGAGAATTGGTGTTTATTCGTATGCCGTCTCAGGAAGAGGTATACCCTGGGGTGACGGTCAACCTTGGAAGGACATACGCCCGAATGGCTCTTGGAGAGATTTTGCCGAAGAACGTTGACAGAGTAATCAGCTTGGATAGTGACACTTTGGTCATGGATTCTCTTCATAAAATGTATCATACAGAATTTGCGGATAATGAGTACGTGGCTGGAGTCTATGACTGTGTAGGAGCGGCAATTCAAAGGAAAGTATTGCACGTTCCGGATGATTTGAATTATTGCAACGCTGGTATGTTTCTCATCGACCTGAAAAAGTGGAGGGAAGAGAATGTCGGGCAAAAGCTGTTGAACTCTGTACTCGAAAACGCTGACGGAAAGCATATCATGTATTTTCTAGAACAGGACCTGATGAATATAACCTTTTATGGACATCTCAAAGTTCTTGGTCCGCAATATAATATGTTAACATCCGTATACCTCTTTGAGTATGATGAGGTTTTGAAAATGAAGCACCCGGTCGTATATTATGATAGGGAGCAGATCGAAGAAGCAAAGAAAAAACCGGCAATATTACATGCTACAACTTGTTTTTATGTAGGGAAGAGAATGTGGGTAGAGAACAGCGATCACCCATATGCAAGGTTCTACCTTCAGTATCGCAATAAAACACCATGGAAGAATGCCCCCCGGATTCAGGATGCAAGGAAAACATCAAAGAAGGCATATGCAGTTTTTTGGAAACTGATGCCGAGACCTGTAGCGGTTCTGCTTGCATCATTGACGATCAACTACTTTAGGCCATTTTACGCATGGTACACGACCAAGGCAAAGATTACAACAGTAGCAGAACAGTCGTCAACATAATGAAAGCGAGGGCTAAGATGATACATGAACCACTGTTAACCATTGCCATTCCGACATATAACGGCTCAAGGACAATCAAAAACATGCTGGACTTGCTCCTGCCGCAGTGTAATGATAAGGTGCAACTTTTGATATCAGACAATTGTTCAACGGATAGCACGGAAGAAATCATTGCAGATTACAAAAAGGTATGGACTAAAATAGAATACCATCGCAATGAAGTGAATATCGGCCCGGATGCAAATTTTCTTCAATGCATGAGGATGGCGAAGGGACACTTTACATGGCTCGTATCTGACGATGACATCGTAGTTGAAGGGGCAGTCGAAAAGATTACCGGATTCTTGGAAAAGCATCCAGATATGGGGTTGGTATACTTGACAACACGGGACTTCCGTGGAGCATATCATTGTATTGATGAATGCACGATCCATAAACCGGAAGTTAAAGACGACCTATATACAGTGAACAAGTCAGAATTCATGACATATGCAGGCTCTTATTGGGGGTTTATGTCATCCTACATATGCAACACTGCCAGATTCAAAGAAATTAGTGATCCGGAACAGTATTATGGGACATATTGGCTACAGAGCTATATACATGCTCTTTGCGCTAAAGGAAATAATGCGGCATTGGGCGTGGTGAAAGGGCCCTGCGTCGGCGCTGGAGTATATATCAACACCGCCAATTTTGATTCAGCATTAATCAATGGCATATATTATAAAAAACTGATTGATTTTATGATTGGCTCAGCACAGTTTAATGCGAAACAGTTGAATGAATTGTACATCAAAAGACTCTGTTTGCTTGGAAGGCATGATGTGATTAAGGAGAAATCTGCGGGTATTCACAATATAAACAAAAAACTGCTATTTGATTGCACTTGGAGATTTCCGAGAGCATGGGTAACATTATATCCTGCGTTTCTGATTCCGGGGTTTATATGTAAGCCAGCAATGCGGTTGTATCGAAAGAGAAGAGGAATAAGGGATGAAATCAGAATCAACAGGCCGGAATAGAAAAATGAATGTATTCTTCATTTCTGATCCTATAGAAGTCGGCGGTGCATCTAAATCTTTGATTGATGTAGTATCTGCGATGGCACAGCGAAGTGTTGAATGTACGGTGTGTACAAGTGGCCATGGAAGTATTGAAAGGGCGATGGACAAGCTTCAGATTCGGTGCATTGCAGATGGCCATATGGCAGCTATGGAAGTTCCACCGGATTCAAAAATCAAAAGGATTCCAGTCTTTTTACTTCGAAGCATACAATATAAGATCTCGCTTATAAAAGCAATGAGGATCATTGAAAGACAAATAGACATTTCTGCAATTGATTTGATTCATACGAATTCCGCTCGAAATGATCTTGGGTGTATGCTGGCGCAGAAGTATCATATTCCGCACATCGTTCACATCAGAGAGTTTGGCGATGCGGATTTCGGATGCTGGGCATATCGTATGCATTATGTTGAATATCTGAGCTCACATACAGATAGGTTTATCTGTATCTCCAATGCAGTCAAAAACAGCTGGGAGAAGAAAGGGATTAATCCCCGGAAGATGCAGACGATATACAATGGGGTTAATGACTCTGAAATTGTGCCGATAGAATGCGACGACCATTACCTGGATGAAACGATTAAGCTCGTGATAGTCGGTGGAGTTTGTGAGGCCAAAGGTCAGATGGAGGCGGTACAAGCCTTAGCTTACCTCCCTATGTCTATTCGGGAGAAGGTCCATCTGGACATTATTGGTTGGGGAAATGAGGAATACATTAACCTGCTGAAGTCGGAAATAAATGAGAAAAATCTGACAAATACTGTTTCACTTTTAGGAGCATTGGAACATGTTGAAAAGAAGCTCAGTCAGTATCATATTGGTTTGATGTGTTCCCGTGCGGAGGGATTTGGTAGAGTGACAGTTGAATATATGCATGCGGGACTGGGCGTGATTGCTTCAAAGGCCGGGGCGAATGAAGAGATTGTAACGGATCATCTAACCGGATTGCTGTATACCAAAGGAAATCCTAAGGATCTTGCGGAAAAGATTGCTGAATTCTACGCTCAGCGCGATACATTGATGGATTGTGCGAAGAGAGGACAGGATTACGCGAGGAAGAACTACACCAAAGAGATCAATGCAGATAGAATATATGAGGCTTATATAAACACACTATCCGAATTTCGAGGAAATGAGTATGGGACTGAATAACGGAAGGCTAGCAATCAAGAAAAGCGTGCTGTGGAACTACGTTTTAGTTTTTGGGTTATTCTATTGTACGATTCTGTCCTCGCTGGCGCAGTTTGCTGTTCCTCGAGCCAAACTTCAGCTAGCCATCAATGTTACGGTGGTCTTGCTATTCCTGATGCGAATCATTAAACGGAAAACCCTTACGAAGCCGTTGTTTTTTGATGTCCTGCTGATTTTGATCCTTGCGGAAATTGCCTATGGGTACTTGGTTGTGCGCGATTATGAGTATTGGGCGCAGTACCGGTACATGCTGTTTATGGTGTTTTTCTTATTTGCCATGCGCCAGAAAGGGTGGCATGACATGTTGCTCAGAGTGGTTCTGACGGCTGGGATAATCTATGCTATATTAACTGTATGGCTTGCATTTGATGGTGGGACATACAGGAATGTAGTTGTCAATCTGTATCCAAACACAAAGAGTGTTCTGCTTAGATTGTATGCGGAACATAAGTATGCGGGAATTACGGATCATTACTCGACTAACGGCATGGTTCTGGCAAATGCGATAATTGTGGCATGGGCGTATCTCGCTGTTAGTAAAAGAAACAAGATGCCCAATATACGCAAGGATTTATTGGCTTTTCTTTGTATATTAGTTGGATTGGTCCTGACAGCGAAAAGAGCGCATCTATTGTTCACTGCTGTCGCGTGTTTCTCAGCATATTATATTGCAACAAAAAAGGAGCGGCATCATGGAAGTAAGACCTTTATCATGCTGCTTAGTGCCTGTGCCGTAATCGTAGCAGCATATCTGTTTATTCCGCAGGTTCGGCAGGTTATTTCAAGGTTCTTTGAAATGTCCGAGGACACAAATATAGAAAGCAGGTACATTTTCTGGGGACTTGCATGGGATGCTTTTCGGAAAAACTGGCTATTCGGGATCGGCTGGTTCGGATACCGGAATCAAATCGCACCATTGGCAAACTATGCTGGACATTGTCATAACGTTTACATCCAATTGCTTTGTGAAACGGGTGTGGTTGGTTTTTCAATTTTCCTGATGTGGTTTATTGGGTCGATCGTCATTGCGGGTTTGATGGCGTATAGGTACTTTCTGAAGGCAATGAGTCCTACGCTGAAGGTAAGTCTGTTGTTCTGCCTTTCTTACCAGATTTATTTTCTGCTTTATTGCTATTCGGGCAACCCGCTGTTTGACGTATATCAATATCCGCTCTACTTTGTGTCGTGTATTGTCCCAATGTATTACTATAAGAACCAGAATGAAATTCAATGACAATTAATAATCGGAGGATGGGCAAGTGAAGGTTGGAATATTGACATATCATTCATCAGATAACTATGGAGCGTTTCTGCAGTCGTATGCCTTGGCGACGGCATTGCAAGAAGCTACAGGACACAATGTGGAAATCATTGATTACACAATGAGAAAAGCTGCAGCCATGAACAGAACAATGGTCAATTTCAATCGAAGGGAGATACAGTCATTTTTTTTCAACCTTCAGAAATACCGTATGTTCATAAATGCAAGAAAAAAATGGCTTCCGTTGTCTGAAGAATCGCTTGTTTCCGATGACATGACCGCCTTTTCGGCGTTTGTAAATAGGCAACAATATGACGTGGTGATTGTCGGAAGTGACGAGGTTTGGAAGATGGATGGCTATAGAGGTTTTCCGAATCCGTACTGGCTTCCTGAAATCAAGACAAAATACAAGATTGCATATGCGGTCTCAGCGAGAAATGAAATCAACAAGTTGTCTGATTCCATGATAAGAGACGCCAAAAGGCTGATGGATGATTTTACATACATTGGAGTGAGAGATTCGGCGACAGAGGCCTTGGCAAATGATATTGCGAGTGAAACAGAACGTATCCATATCAATTGCGACCCGACTTTTGCCTATGAGTATTCGCCGAACAAGGAAAACGGGCTAAGGATACTAAAGGCGCGTTTCGGCGTTGATTCAGAGAAAAAGTGCATTGGCCTAATGTGTGGAGTGCCGGAGTTGGCTCGCAGAATCATTAGAGAATATGGTGAAAAAGTCCAGATAGTGTCGCTGTATTACCATTACCGGGGAACAAAAGGGTGCTGTGTGCTAGATCCTTTTGAATGGATTGATGTGATTGCTGCTGTAGATGGATTGATCACGACATTCTTCCATGGAATGGTATTCGCTATCAAGAACAATACTGATTTCCTTGCCATTGAAAACAGACAGATGGAGAATATCTCGATGAGCAAGAGTTTCGATTTACTTAGCAGAAATGGTTTGGAAGACAAGTGTGTCGGAATTTTTAATGAAGACGAACTTGAGATTAAACTTTTGGAATTTGTTGACCGTGTGATCGCGAAC
>OERC01000054.1_pt1 | contig 19328 bp, 23 predicted proteins | sample 1539911 | NCBI WGS metagenome assembly OERC01 (sample SAMEA3891875, study PRJEB23780) | metagenome | biome: terrestrial biome; feature: animal house; material: Caecal content | place: Italy | collected 2015-05-05 | reverse complement strand
TCTTTTTTCGCCTGTCCCGGATTCCCCGCAGGGGAATGGAATGTAGCTGTACCAGCAAGCATCGCCTTTGTGATACCACAAAGGCCGCTTGTTAGGGGGAACGCCCCCTAATACCCCTTTTGAAAGGATGGAGGTTTTCATGGAAGGATTGTTTTTCGCCATTGGATTTCTGCTGGGCGGTGTGGTCGGCGTGCTGATTATGTGCCTGCTTCAAATCAACCGCATCGGCAGAAAGGAGGATTCAGAAGAATGAGAAAACGCAACGTACACGTCCAGTTCTGGCTGGACAAAAAAGAGGCGGAAGCCTTTAACAAGAAAGTAAAACGCAGCGGCCTTTCCCGCGAGGCGTACCTGCGCCATCTGGTGAACGGCCTGGTTCCCCAGGACGCGCCGCCGCCCGCCTACTACGACTTTATGCGGGAGCTTCACCGGATCGGCGGCAACCTCAACCAGATCGCCCAGAAAGCCCATGTGCTGGGCGTCATTGATGAGCGCCGCTACGATGAGGAAATGCGGAAGTTTGACCAGCTTGTCCGGGACATCACCAAAGCGGTGATCCTGCCCAAGCCAATGGAGTAACCATGGCCACTACGTCCATCTGGCGGGTGAACGGCTGGCTGGGCAAGGTCCTCATCTATATCGAGAATCCAGATAAGACCGAAAATCCTGATTTCTTTGAAAAGCAGGATATGGATGGCAAGGAGGCCCAGGGCCTATCCGATGTGATCGAGTATGCCGTCCAGCAGCAAAAAACAGGCAAGGCGGTGGAAAGCGAAGGCGAAACGGTCATGCGGCAGTTTGTTTCCGGGGTGAATTGCAGCCCCTCTACTGCCCGCGATGAGATGATAGCGGTAAAAAAGCGGTTTGGAAAGGAGGACGGGACTGTGGCCTACCACGGCTATCAGAGCTTTGCCCCCGGCGAGGCCACGCCGGAGCTGGCCCATGAGATCGGCCTTGCCCTGGCAAAAAAGCTGTGGGGTGAAAAATACCAGGTGCTGGTGGCTACCCATCTGGACAGGGAAAATCATCTGCACAATCATTTTGTAGTGAACACGGTTTCCTTCGTGGACGGCATCAAGTACCATCGTACCGAGCAGGATTATTTCGATATGCAGCGGGAATCCGACCGGCTGTGCCGGGAGTATGGGCTTTCTGTCATTGAGAACCCCCAGCGGGGAAAATCCAAGCACTACGGGGAATGGCGGGCCGAGCAGGAAGGCCGCCCCACCTATCTCTCCCTCATCAAAGCCGATGTGGATACTGCCATCCGCCAGTCTATGACGGAACGGCAGTTTTTTTATCATCTGCGGCAGATGGGCTACGACATCAAGGTGGGCAAGGATATTACGGTCCGCCCGCCGAATTACCCCCGTGGACGCAAGCTCATGCGTAACTTTGGCGAGGACTACTCGATGGAGAACATCCGCAGGCGGATTTTAGCCCAGCGCCGCCCCCAGCGGGAACACAGGCCGGAGCCGTTTCGGTGCAGGCTCCACGGGGATTTGAAACAGGCCAAAAAGGTGACGGGGTTCCGCGCCCTCTACTTCCACTACTGCTATCTGCTGGGGGTATTCCCCCAAAAGCAGAACCGCCCGCCCAGGCGGGTGCCTCATGCACTGCGGGAGGATTTGATCCGGGCGCAGGAGCTTACCGACGAAGCCCGCCTTCTCTCCCGCCACCGCATTGACACCCTGGAGCAGCTTAACGCCTATCGGTCCGATGTGGAATCTCAGCTTGCCGGCCTGACGGAACAGCGGAAAAGCCTGTACCGGAAACTTCGCACCAAGGCAGTGCTGGCCGACCCCGCCCAGCAGGAACACATTCGGGCTGAGATCTCCAAACTATCTGTGCAGATCAAGGAGCTGCGCCGGGAGGTGAAGCTGTGCGGGGATATTGCCCTGCGCTCCACTTCCATCAAGGATAAGATACAGGCCGCCCGTGAGGAAGTCTCCGGCAGGGATGAGAAAGCCCGCCAGGAGCCGGAGCAGGGCCGGGCGGCTCCCCCAGGAAGGAGATGATTTTCGATGTATAACTCAGGCGACGCGGCGGAGCAAGTGGTACGGATGAGCCTGGAGGGTGCTGAATTTGCCCTCAAGATCACCGGTTCTGCTGCTAAAAATCTGGCCGCCGCCCTTTACACGGTTTTGAAAGACCAGAAAAAGACCAAGGGCAAAGCCCGCATTGAGGCTATGCTGCGGGAAAAGCGCCCCTTAAAGGTTTACACCATCAAGAAGGAGGATTGCCCGGAGTTTGCCAAGCAAGCCAAGGGGTACGGGATTCTTTATGCGCCCATCCCGGTGAAGAAAGGCGACGACACCATCGACATTCTGGTGTTCGAGGATGACGCTGCCAGAGCCAACCGGATCGTGGAGAAGTTCAAGCTCACCGTTGTGGATACGGCTTCGATCAAGGAGGATATTGAGAAATCCCGCGAACAGCGCGGCAGCGAACCCGCCGCGCCGGAGCAGGCCATGCCGGAAAAGAGTGTGGACGACCAGCTTTTGGATGAGCTGATGGAAAAGCCCACCCAGAAAGAAAAAGCCCAGCCGGAAAATCCGGCAGCGGAGAAGAACGCCCCTTTTGCCCCAGCGGCGGAAAAATCCCCTCCGTCCGAGCCTATCTCCGAGAGCAGCAGCAAGTCCGCAAGGGGTACTTCTGATGGAGCCGAGAAGCCTTCCGTCCGGCAGGAGCTGCGGGACATCCAGGCCCAGCGGAAGAAGGAGGCGGAGGCTGCCAGGGCCGAGGAGCCGGCTGCACCCCAGAAGAAGGCGGCTCAGAAAACAACCCGGCACCAGCCGCCCAAACCCAAAAAGAAGCCCAAATCGAAAGAGAGGTAATCTGTGATGAATAATTTTGACGATCTGTTTGAACAGCAGCCCCAGGCGGAGGCCGCGCCGCAAAAGCAGGAAAGCCAGAAAGAGCGCCCCAAGCGCCAGTGGTGGCAGATCCGGGAGGAAAAACAGCGAAAAGAAGCCTATGCCACCTTGGACCGGATTTTTGAAGAGTTCTCCGAGGGTACGGGCAGTATGGAGGCATATCTGGATGTGCAGAGCCGTTTTCCCTTCCACTCTGCTCGCAATGCACTTCTGATTGGGGATAAATGCCCCGACGCGGTGCGTGTAGGCGGCTACAAGGAGTGGCACGCCCAGGGGATCGAGATTTTGGAGGATGAGAAGCGTTTGCCCATCATCATTCTGGAGCCGGGCAAGGCATACCGGCGTGAGGATGGCAGCGTGGGCCAGAACTTTTACGCCAAGGAAGTCTATGATATTTCCCAGACTACGGCGCGGGATCAGGTTCAGCCCCAGGTGCGCTACGATGACCGCCTGCTCTTAAAGGGCCTGATTGCCAGTTCCCCGGTGCCCATCCGGGCCGTGGAGGAACTGCCACAGGGCCGTGGGGCCATGTTTTCTGCAGAGCAGAACGCCATCCTGGTGAAAAAGGGCATGGACGCGCCGGACATCTTCCGCTGTGTTTCTCTGGAGGTTGCCAACGTGCAGCTTGCCCAAAGCATGGACGGCTATTCCAGGGAAACGGACGGCTACAAAGCCTATGCGGTCAGCTATATGCTCTGCAAGCGGTATGGCGTGGACGCCAAAGAGTATGAGATTTCCAAATTGGACGGCGTATTTCAGGGGCAGGTCCCCAGGGAGGATATTCCTGCGGCCCTCACTGATATGCGGGACGCTTTCAAATCCCTCAATGGCCGTATGGCCAGGGCTATGGGCCTCACCCGCGACAGCAAGCAGAAGGAACAGGAACGGTAAAGGAGGAGTAGACCCATGGAAAAACAGGAAAAAGTCGTCCTCACCCTGGACAGCTATGAGCATGGGATCATGATTCGCGCCCTCAACGAACTGCGCAACGATATGCTGGAGGAACAGCGTGACCCCGGCCCGGTGGAGGACGTTCTGCTGAAAACCATTGACGCCCCAGCCCAAAAAGACAAGAAAGCGAAGCGCCGGGATGAAGCCAGATAACAAGGCGGGCGGCCCCTGGCTCTATGCCCTGGGGCTGGTCCCGGTGATCTGGTTCGCCCTGCTGATTGCGCCTGCCATTTCCGGGGGACTTTCGGAGATCGTCAGCGCCCTGCCTGCGGCAATGAACAATCCATTCAAAATCGTGTGGTGTGAGGACAGTGTAAAAACTGTCCTCATTTTTATTGCCGCCTATGGGCTGGGCATTGGCATTTATCTTTCTTCCCGGCGCAATTACAGACGAGGTGAAGAACACGGTTCCGCCAAATGGGGCGATCCGCGGGCCGTGAATAAGAAATACCGGGACAAGGACCCGTTCAAAAACCGCATTTTCACCCAGCACGTCCGCATGGGGCTGGATGGCCGGAAGCACCGCCGCAACCTCAACACCTTGGTGGTGGGCGGCAGCGGCGCGGGAAAAAGCCGCTTCTATGCCAAAGTGAACATCTGCCAATGCAATACGTCCCTTTTTATTTTGGACTGTAAGGGGGAACTGCTTCGTGACTGCGGCGGCCTGCTGGAACGGATGGGCTATGAGATCAAGGTGGTGGACCTTCTGAACATGGAGAAAAGCCACTGCTACAATCCCTTTGCCTATCTGAAATCCGACAACGATGTGCAGAAGATGGTGACGAACCTGTTCAAAGCCACCACCCCGAAAGGGAGCCAGTCCAACGACCCCTTCTGGGATACGGCGGCCAGTATGCTCCTCATGGCGCTGGTGTTTTATCTGTGGTACGAAGCGCCGGAGGACGAGAAGAATTTCCCCATGATTATGGAGATGCTCCGAGCCGGGGAGGTGCGGGAGGATGATGATTCCTACCAATCCCCCCTGGACGAGCTGTTTGACCGGCTGGAAATGCGTTCCCCGGACCACATCGCCGTGAAGTATTACAAGGATTACCGTTCCGGCTCTGCCAAAACGCTGAAATCCATTCAAATCACTTTGGCGTCCCGCCTGGAAAAATTCAATCTTTCCTCGGTGGCGGCCCTCACCGCCACGGATGAACTGGACCTTTCCAGCCTGGGCGAGAAAAAAGTGGCACTCTTTGCCCTCATCCCGGACAACGACGCCAGCTTCAATTTCTTGGTAAGTTTGCTGTATGCCAGCACTTTCCAGGAACTTTTTTATTCTGCCGACCGGGTACACGGCGGTAGCCTGCCCGTACCGGTGCATTTTCTCATGGATGAGTTCGCCAACGTGAGCTTGCCGGATGATTTCGACAAGCTGCTGGCCACCATGCGCTCCCGGAATATCAGCGTTTCCATCATCATCCAGAACATTGCCCAGCTCAAGGCGCTGTTTGAAAAGCAATGGGAATCCATCATCGGCAACTGCGATGAATTTCTGTACCTGGGCGGCAATGAAACGTCCACCCACAAGCTGATCTCCGAGAACTACCTGGGGAAAAGCACCCTCTGGCTGGACACCTACGGCAAGAGCACCGGGCATTCCGGCAGCTACTCCACCAACAACCAGATCACGGGCCGGGAGCTGATGACGCCCGATGAGGTCCGTATGCTGGACAACAACCTGGCCCTGCTCTTTATCCGTGGCGAAGCGCCGCTGATGGATGAAAAGTATGACCTTTTGAAACATCCCAACATCAAGTACACCACCGATGGCGGCGCGCCTGTCTATTCCCACGGCGGCACTGAAAACGCCGTGGCGGATATGACCATTGGCCGCCTCACCCCCGGCGACCTTGCCAATATCCAGGAGCCGGAAACCCTTTACGAACTTCTGTCCGATGAGGACATGGAGAATATCTTTCAATTTAAGGAGGACACCAAAAATGAAACTGTTTCATAAGGAAAGCAAGCAGAAGAAAGAAACCCGCAGCCTGCCCATGGGCAAAAAGAGCCGGAGCGCCTTTGCCGTTTATGCGGCCCTGGTGCTCATGCTGTGCTGCTGCACCACCACGGCCTTTGCCGCCAGCGACCCGTTGACGGTTATCAACAACCTCAGCGATTTCATCTTCGGCCTGATCCGCGCCGTGGGTATGATCCTGCTGGGCTTCGGCGTGGTACAGATCGGTTTGTCTCTCAAATCCCACGACCCCAGCCAGCGGGCCAACGGTTTTCTCACTTTGGCCGGCGGCGTTGTCATTACGTTTGCGAAGGAGATTTTGACCCTGATTACCGGCTGATTCGAATAACGGCAGTACGGGGGCAGGTCCATGGCGGCCTGCCCCTTACCGTTGCCGGAAAGGAGGTTGTTGAATGTCCGATAACTGGGTTGTTCAAAATTTGCAAAATGCCCTCGACACCTGGAACAAGTACCTGTCCGAGATTTGGCAGCTCATCACCCAAAGCCCGGAACAGTTTAAGGGCGGCTCCATCTGGGGCGTCATTGTCAACATCCACGACGCGGTGCGGGCCATCGGCCTTGCGCTTTTGGTGCTGTTCTTTGTGGTGGGCGTCATGCGCACCTGCGGCAGCTTTGCCGAGGTGAAAAAGCCGGAGCACGCCCTGAAGCTGTTCATCCGGTTTGCCATTGCCAAAGGCGTCGTGACCTATGGGCTGGAGCTGATGATGGCCCTCTTTAATATCGTCCAGGGCCTTGTCTCCACCATTATGAACGCGGCGGGCTTTGGAACCGCGCAGCAGACGGTTCTCCCCCAGGAGATTGTCACGGCGGTGGAAAGCTGCGGCTTTTTCGAGAGTATCCCCCTCTGGGCGGTGACGCTCATCGGCGGGCTGTTCATTACAGTCCTCAGCTTCATTATGATAATGACCGTTTACGGGCGGTTTTTTAAGCTCTATTTATATACGGCCATCGCGCCGGTGCCTCTCTCCACCTTCGCCGGGGAACCGACCCAAAACGTGGGCAAGAGTTTTATCAAGAGCTATGCCGCTGTCTGCCTGGAAGGTGCCATCATTGTGCTGGCCTGCATTATCTTTTCCCTGTTTGCGGCGTCCCCGCCTGCCATTGACCCCAATGCGGCGGCAGTCACGCAGGTGTGGAGCTATATCGGGGAGCTGGTCTTTAATATGCTCGTCCTCGTGGGCGCGGTGAAAATGGCTGACCGCGTGGTGCGCGAGATGATGGGCCTGTAAAAAAGGAGGAAAACAAATGCGTTATCAAACCTATGTGCTGCACTTGATTGATGGAACCGCCATCCCAATGGTGGAGGATTACGACCTGCCCGCTGAAAAGGGAATTGTGGGCCATTTCTCCAAAGCGGCTCCAGACGAGATTTTTACCGTGGGCGACCGGCTGCTGGGCTTTGCCTATATTCCCAAGAGCAGCATTGTTTACCTGGAAACCGGCGATGTGATTGTGAGGTGATATTTTGGAAGTCAAGATCAACCGGGAAATCCGCAACTACACCGAATCCATGTTTTTCGGTTTGAGTATGCGGCAGTTCATCTTTTCTGTTCTTGCCTGCGGCGTGGCCGTGGGCCTTTATTTTATCCTGCGCCCCTACTTTGGGGTGGAAACCCTGTCCTGGATGTGCATTTTGGGGGCGGCCCCCTTTGCCATGCTGGGGTTCATCACCTACCACGGCATGACGGCGGAACAATTCATCTGGGCGTGGCTGCGCTCGGAAATGCTGGAGCCGAAGGAGTTTAAGTTCGAGGACAGCAATTACTACTACGCGGCGCTGAAAGATACCATTGAAGGGCTGCAAACCGGGCGTCCCGTCAAACGGCAGCCCAAAGAACCGAAGCATTTTCACAAACGGAAGGAGGCCAAGCATGATTAAGACCATCAAAACCATGTCCAAACAGGAAAAGGAGCGTTACACCGTCCCACGGAAGGTGCAGGATGTGATCCCCGTCCGCCGTATCTGGCCGGACGGCATTTTCTTGACCGGCAACCGCTTCTCCAAAACCTACCGCTTTTCGGACATCAACTACCTGGTAGCCAGCCGGGAGGACAAGGAATCCATGTTCCTCACCTACTCGGAGCTGCTCAATTCCCTGGATTCCGGCGCGGTGACGAAAATCACCATCAACAACCGCCGTATGAACAAGGCCAACTTTGAAACGTCCATCCTCATGCCCATGCAGGGGGATTTCCGGGATGAGTACCGGGGGGAATATAACCAAATGCTGCTGGATAAAGCCACCGGAGCCAACGGCATTATGCAGGAAAAGTATATCACCATCTCCGTGGTGAAGAAGGACATCGAGGAGGCCCGCGCCTACTTTGCCCGCGTGGGGGCCGACTTGATTTCTCACTTTGCGGCCCTTGGCTCCAAGTGCGTGGAGCTGGACGCCACCGAGCGCCTGCGTATCCTGCACGACTTCTACCGCCAGGGCGAGGAATCCGAGTTTGTGTTCAACGCCCGTGAGATGATGAAGCGGGGCCACAGCTTCAAGGACTATATCTGCCCGGACGGGATCGAGAAAAACAGCGACTATCTGAAGCTGGGCGATAAGTTCTGCCGGGTGCTGTTCCTCAAAGACTACGCCTCTTATATTAAGGATAACATGGTGACGGAGCTGACGGATTTTAACCGCAATCTGATGTTCTCCATCGACATTGTGCCGGTTCCCACGGATGAGGCCGTGCGGGAGGTGGAAAACCGCCTGCTGGGTGTGGAGACCAACATCACCAACTGGCAGCGCCGCCAGAACGCCAACAACAACTTCTCTGCTGTGGTCCCCTACGATATGGAATTGCAGCGCAAGGAAAGCAAGGAGTTTTTGGACGACCTCACCACCCGCGACCAGCGGATGATGTTCGCGGTGATGACCCTGGCCATCACCGCCGACACCAAGGAGCAGCTTGACAGCGACACCGAAGCCGTACTCTCCGTGGCTCGAAAGCATATGTGCCAGCTTGCGGTGCTCAAGTTCCAGCAGCTTGATGGCCTGAACACCGCCCTGCCCATCGGTGCGCGGAAAATCAACGCCTTCCGCACCCTCACCACGGAATCCCTGGCCGTATTCATCCCCTTCAAGGTACAGGAAATCCAGGATAAGGGCGGCATTTACTTTGGAGAGAACGCCATTTCCCACAACCTCATCATGTGCAACAAGGCGAACCTCTTGAACCAGTCGGCCTTCCTGCTGGGCGTACCTGGCGCGGGCAAGTCTTTCAGCGCCAAAGAGCTGATTGCGTTCCTTATGCTCCACCCGGATTATGCCAATGACGACATCCTGATTTGCGATCCAGAGGGAGAATTTGGCGCATTGGTCAAAGCCCTGGGGCGAGAAAAAGCGACGGTGGCCCATCTGGTGGCGGGCGGCAAGGACCGCCTCAACGCCATGTATATGGTAGAGGGCTACGGCGAGCAAAACCCCATCGTGGAAAAGAGCCAGTTTGTCATGTCCCTCATCGAGCAGATCGACAAGCGCGGCGTGGGGCCGCAGCATAAATCCATCATCGACCGCTGCACCGCCCTGGTGTACCCGGAGGCGGAGAATGCCGGGAGGGTGGCCACCCTCTGCGACCTGCGGAATAAGCTGCTGGAGCAGCCGGAGGACAAGGCCAAAGAGATCGCCCTTTCCCTGGAGCTTTACACCACCGGCTCCCTGGACATCTTTGGCCGGGAAAGCACAGTGGATTTGAACAAGCCCTATGTGGTGTTCGACATCCACGGCCTGGGCGAGCAGCTAAAGCCTGCCGGTTCCCTGGTCATCACCGATACGATCCTCAACCGCGTCACCCTCAACTGGAAACGGGGCAAGCGCACCCATGTGTTCATCGACGAGTTCCATGTGATGTTTGAGAATGAGCAAAGCGGCATTTTCTTTAACAGCGCATGGCGGCAGTTCAGAAAACGTGGGGCCTACCCGACTGCTATCACCCAGAACGTGGAGTACCTTTTGGATTCCGTCCAGGCCAGCACCATGCTCTCCAACTCGGAGTTCATCGTCATGCTGAACCAGGCGGCGTCCGACCGGGCAAAGCTGGCGAAGCTCCTCAATATCTCCAATGAGCAGATGAGCTACGTCACCAACGCAGACGCGGGCTGCGGCCTCATCCGGTATGGCAGCGCCCTGGTGCCTTTCATCAACCGGTTCCCCCGTGACACAAAGCTCTATGCTTTGATGACCACCAAGCCCGGTGAAGGCGTATTCGGCGGCGAGGAGGTGCCGGCATGAGCGATCTTCGCTTTGCGTCCCCGGAACACCGGGATTTCTTTTTGGATATGATGAGCGAGGCGCGGCGGAACGACTGTTACCACCGGGCCTTTTTCTATGTGATGGGGATTGCCCCGGAAACGCGGGCAAACATCCGCCAGATGTTTGATTTCAAGCAGGATTGCATTGAACCGGATGGTATGCACGGCGGCTGGCAGACCAGCGGCACCGTCCGGGTGTGCCGCCTTGCTTTCAATCTCTGGAACGGCTATACCGACCCGGAGCACAGCAACGCCTATTCCCCGGAGGATTTGTTCTGCTGCGAGTTTGCGCCTTACTTTATGGAGGGCGTGAAAATCCGTTACCCGGAATACTGCCGGGAGCTGCCCCCTGCGAAAAAGCAGGCGGAACCGGCGCGATGATAATTTTGAGAATGGAGGAATGAACCATGGCTGAACCGGCTCTTGCGCTGCGGGACCATCCGCAGATCATAGACCTGATTTCCGTTCTGGAACAGAGCGGGCTTCAAAAACAAAAGGAAGAAGTACAGGCCCTGGTGGGCTATATCGACGGCATGGAAGAAAAGCTGTCCCAGATGATGGACGAAATGAAGGAAATGCGCCTGGAGGTGGGCAAGCTCCACGACAAAGGAATCCGCGCCCGGTGCTCCCAGCTTGTGGACACTGTGGAGGGTAAAGTCCGCCAGACCAAAGTGATGGTTTCCACGGCAAAAGAAAACCTCATTTCATCTGCAAAGCAGATGGTGCAGACCTTCCGGGAGAAAGGGCGCTCCGCCCTGTGCCATGCGGTCCAGGCCCTGCGTATCCCCTCGGTTCTTTCCCGGATGGGACGGGGCTTTGCCCATGCGGAAAAAAGCATGGGGCAGCTTGCCGTGAGGCTGGACGCCATGCGAGAGGAACTACACCAGGCGGGCAGTCACATCAAAAATGCCGGGCTTGCCCTTGCGGGGAAGGAACCCCAGGAAAGCAAGGAATTATCTGCGGATAAGGGTGTGCTTGCCAAGCTGCGGAGCTTTGTGCTGTACTGCGGCAAGGCATTTTCTGAGATGGATCGTGACACGGCGCTCACGGTGGAGCGAATCAATGGAGGGCGCTCATCGGTGAAAACCGAGCTGCAGGGGCTGAAATCGGCCCAGGCCGGGCAGCGCCGCCAAGCGGCCAGTAAAGAACAGGCACGATAAGTACAGGAGGGTGAAAATATGAGTGACAAAGTTAAAAACAGACTGATGATCGCGGGGGCGGCCTTTTGTGCCGCCCTGTTCCTTTTCTCCGGGGCTATGCTCTGCCGGGAATACCTGGACCAGAAGCAAAGCGCCGAAGCCTTTGACGAGGTGGCCGGGCTGGTCAAGGAAGATGTGGAGCTGCCCACGCTGGAGCTGGCCGATGACCCGGCCCAGGAGCCGGAAGAACTCACGGCCTTTGAAAAGTACGCGGATGTGTACGCCCAGAACAGCGACCTGGTGGGCTGGATTTCCATTCCCGGCACCCGGATTGATTACCCCGTCATGCAGACCAAGGATAACCCCAATTTCTATCTGAAGCACGCTTTTGATAAGTCGTACAGCAGCTATGGGGTGCCCTATATGCAGGAAAACTGCGACGTCGGCATTTCCGACAATCTGGTGCTGTACGGCCATCACATGAACAACGGCAGTATGTTCTCCGACCTGTGCAAGTACGAGAGTGAGGATTTCTACCAGGAACACAAGACCATCCGTTTTGATACCCTGGACAGCTTTGGCGAATATGAGGTGATCGCCGCCTTTAAGACGGTGGCCTACTCGGAGGAAGGGTTCAAGTATTACCATTTCGTCCGGGCCGAGCAGGAAGAAGATTTTGATGAGTTTATCGCCAAGTGCAAGGAACTGGCGCTCTATGAAACGGGCGTGACTGCGGAATATGGCGACCAGCTCATCACCCTTTCCACCTGCGAGTATTCCCGGACCAACGGGCGGATGGTGGTTGTGGCCAAGCTGCTGGAGGAATAAGGGCGGCCCCGCCCTGGGAAGGAGGTGAAGCCCATGGGCAAGGGCATTAAAACAAGAGTTTCTGAGAAAAAAGGCATTAAAGCGATTGATAAAGCGGCGGTTGCTTCTGAACGGATGAAGGAGGCATATATCCGCACCAAGGATAAGGCCGACCACAGCCTGTATGCGGAAGAAAGTTCCCCCGGTGAGTATGCGTCCGACCGCCTTTCCGCTGGGGTGGATAACGTCACCCATGAAGCGGTCCACCAGTTTGATAAACAGGGCCGCAAGGGGGTTCAGACAACCAGGGAGAACATCTCCAAGGTCAAGGAGAAAATCCAAAAGCGGAAAGCCGCAGCCGAACAGCCGAAAAAACAAGCGGAGAAACAGGCGGCTCGGCAGGCTGGGCAGCCTACCACACGCTGGAGTGGCCGTCAGGCGGCGGATACGGTTTCCGAGCCGGCCAAGGCGGTCCGTCAGGAGCGCGGGGCCATCAAGACCCTGGACCGCGGCAAGAAAGGCATTAAGACAGTGGACAGGAGCCGCAAAACCATCAAGCAGGCTTCTTCCACGGCCAAGGGGACCATAAAAACCACCAGCAAATCCATTAAGACGGCGGAAAAGACTGCCAAGGCCAGTATCAAGACCAGCCAGCAGGCGGCCAAAGCCGCCCAGCGCACTGCCCAGGCCACGGCGCGGGCTGCCAGAGCTGCGATCCATGCCGCCCGTGCAGCAGCCATCGCCACTGCTCATGCGATCAAGGCTGCAGCCAAAGCCACCGCCGCGGCGGTGAAGGCCATCATTGCGGCAACCAAGGCGCTGATTGCGGCTATCGCTGCGGGCGGTTGGATTGTCGTGCTGATAATAGTGGTAATTTGCCTCATCGGTATGATTATTGGTTCCTGTTTCGGGATTTTCTTTTCTGGCGAAGATTCCGGCACCGGGCAGACCATGCAGACTGCCGTACAGGAGATCAATACGGATTACCAGGAGAACCTGGATGAGATCAAGGCGTCCCACAGCTATGATGTGCTGGAGATGTCCGGTTCCCGCGCTGTGTGGAAAGAGGTTCTGGCGGTTTACGCTGTCAAAACCACCACCGACCCGGACAACGCCCAGGAAGTGGCCACCATGGATGATGAGAAGCTGGAGCTTTTGAAGGACATCTTCTGGCAGATGAATGAGATTTCGTCCAGCACATCCACCCAGACGGAAACGGTGATTGAAACATCCGATGATGGCAACGGCAATATCGTGGAAACAGAAACCACGGTCACGCAAACCTATCTGTATATCACCGTCAGCCATAAGACTGCGGAGGAAATGGCCGACCAGTTCGGCTTTAACGAGGACCAGCGGGAACAGATGGCGGAGCTTTTGGCCGATGAGAACAATTCCCTTTGGTCCCAGGTGCTTTACGGCATTACCGGAGGGGACGGCGAGATCGTCACGGTGGCGCTCTCCCAGGTGGGCAATGTCGGCGGCGAACCGTACTGGAGCTGGTACGGCTTTGGCAGCCGTGTGGAATGGTGCGCCTGCTTTGTAAGCTGGTGCGCCAATGAGTGCGGTTATATCGAAGCCGGCGTGATCCCGAAGTTTGCGGCCTGCGCGTCCCAGGGTGTTCCCTGGTTCCAGGAGCGCGGGCTGTGGCAGTCGGGAAGCTATGAGCCGCGTTCCGGCGACATCATCTTTTTTGACTGGGATGGCGATATGTCAGCCGACCATGTGGGTATTGTGGAAAAAGTCGAGAATGGCCGTGTCTATACCGTAGAGGGCAACTCCGGCGATTCCGTGCGCCAGAACAGCTATCCTATTGGGTATTCTGATGTGCTGGGCTACGGTTGCCCGGCCTATTAACTCCCTCAAAAAAGGAAAACCCAGCCGCATAGTCGGCTGGGTACATAACTCTGTATGGCCGTATGCGGCAACGCTATCTGAAGGAACACCGGCCCGCCTTTTACAGCAGTTTGATTTTGAGTGAAAAGCTGTACCCGCACCTGTTGGAGATTGACCGGGCGGCGCGGGAGCGCATGGACGCCATGCTGCCCCGCATGATGGAGGCGGCGGGCGTCACCGAGGAACTAAAAGCCCGTGACCCTATGCGCTGGGTGGGGCTGATGGACACTCTGAAAGTGCAGGTGGAGGAAATCATTCAAGACGAATTGATCTACAATTAGCTTTTAGGTAAAGACTTCGATTTGCATTAAATTATAATAATACCGACACATTTCCCACCTTGTATTCCGCAAAACAAAGAAATATAATTGGATATATGGGAAAAACCCGGATAAATAGTTTGAAGTCAAAGAACAGAATTTGCAAATCATAAAGGAGAAGTGGGATGAACAAAATTTTAATTATAGATGATGATAAAGAATTATGTGAGTTATTACAACGAAGTGTATTGGTAGAAAATATAAACGCTGATGTTTGCCATTCGGGAAAAGATGGAATATTTCTTCTCTCAACCAAACAATACCAGTTAATTGTATTAGATATAATGATGCCCGGATTGGATGGCTTTGAGACAATGGAGCGTATCAGAGAAAAAAGCAATATCCCAATTCTGATGTTAACGGCGAAAAGCGATAGTCTTAGTAAGGTTCGGGGACTGCGGGCTGGCGCAGACGATTATCTGACAAAGCCGTTTGATGTTGATGAATTTGTGGCGCGTGTTATATCTCTGATTCGTCGTTCTACCCAGTTCAGTGTGATTGATGATACTTTTGGACAACTGGTTTACAAGGGATTGGAGATCAATCTGGACGAGCATAGTGTTACTACGGAGAAAGGTACCTTTGAATTGCCACATAAAGAATTTGAACTTCTTTTATACCTTGCGCGCAATCAGGGGAAAATTCTGACAAAGAAACAGATTTATGAGGCTGTATGGAATGAAGAATATTGTTTTGACGATGCAAACATCATGGTTATGATTAGCAAACTCCGAAAAAAAATAGAACCGGATTCTGACAAACCTTCCATTATTCAAACGGTAAAAGGTATGGGGTATCGTTTTAGTAAGGAGGTGTAAGACTTGCTGTATTCAAATGCTTTTGTATATGCCTTGGGAGGATGTGTATTTTTCTTCCTCGTATCAGTGATACTATGGGCAAAACTGATTCATACAAAGAAAAAATTTTCAGATATGGAAGCGGCTTTGGGGGAAATTGAAGGCGGTAATGCAAACCTTAAAATACTTGCAAGCCAAAGTGACCTGACAGCACCATTAGCCTATAAAATCAATGCGATTGTAAATAATTATGAAAATCGCATTATTTCCATGAACAGACTGGATGAAGCCAACAAGCAGCTAATGTCAAGCCTATCTCACGATGTAAGAACACCGCTTACCATTTTGATTGGATATCTGGACGCTGTTCATAAAGAAATTGTGGTTGGAACTGATAAAGAAGCCTATATAGAAACAGCCCGGAAAAAAGCCCATGATTTGAAAGATTATATTGACATACTGTTTGATTGGTTCAAACTAAATTCGGGAGATTTTGATATAGTAATGACACCTACTGAAGCTACTGAATTTACCCGTACCATATTGAAAGACTGGATACCTGTCTTTGAAGAATGCGGCTTGGATTTTAATATAGATTTTCCATCTTCTGCCTGTAAAATCATGATTGATGAAAACGCTTATACTCGTATTATTAACAATCTGATACAAAATGTCATATCTCATAGTCATGCCAGTTTCATAGAAATTATCATGCACAAAGCGGAACATCATATCGAAATTTCTATCTGTGATAATGGTATTGGAATCAGCAAAGAAGATTTACAGCATGTTTTTGAGCGATTGTATAAATGTGATAAAGGAAGGTCCAGTAAAGGGAGCGGTTTGGGACTTTCCATTACAAAGCAGTTAGTTGAAAAAATGGGAGGAGCAATATCGGTCAACAGCGTTCCTAATAAACAAACAATATTCATGATAGATTTCCCCTTGAGTGCTTGAAGTTTCCCCTGCCAAACGCAGGGGACTTTTTGTAAGAGGATAAATTTTAGCTGCCGGTTAGGTTTAGGTTAGGTTTAAGTTAGGTTGGCATGGTAAAGTATAATCAGTGGCAAAAAGGAGGCTATGTATAATGAATAATTATGTTATTGAAACACGAAATCTTACTAAACAGTATGAAACACAAAAAAGTGTTGCGGACTTGAATATTCATGTAAAAAAGGGACGCATCTATGGTTTATTGGGGAGAAATGGAGCCGGTAAAACTACAACCATGAAAATGCTGTTGGGGCTGACAGAACCAACTTCCGGAACTGTGCATATTTTTGGCAGGAATATCCAGACGGATGAAAGAACAATACTTCCCCGTATTGGTAGCTTGATTGAATCGCCGGGTTTTTATCCCAATTTAACTGGCACTGAAAATCTTCGGATTTTTGCAGAGCTTAGAGGCGTGCCGGGAAGGGATTCCATTCGCCGTTCTCTTGAATTGGTAGGGCTGCCTTATCGGGATAAGAAGCTGTTTTCTCAATATTCTTTAGGAATGAAACAGCGTCTTGCGATTGCCCTTGCAATCATGCATGACCCGGAACTTTTAATTCTGGACGAACCAATTAACGGACTTGACCCCATCGGTATCGCTGAGGTCAGAAAATTTATCCGCAGCCTTTGTACGGAACGCGGAAAAACCATTCTGATTTCAAGTCATATCTTGTCCGAAATTGCACTGCTGGCTGATGATATTGGAATTATCGATCATGGTGTTTTGCTGGAAGAAGAAAGTTTGGAAGAATTAGAACAGAGAAATGGAAGATATATTCATTTTAGAATATCAGACGCTGCGCAGGCGGGGCGCATTCTGGAAACAGAGTTCCATACACAAAATTTCAGCATAAAAGACGACCATAACCTTATGCTGTACGATCTCAATCTGGACGCGGCTTTTATAATTCATGCTTTTGATTCCAACAAAGTTGCAGTCAGCGAAGCTCACCTTTGTGAAGAAACATTAGAGGATTATTTCAAAAAGGTTACCGGAGGTGAAGGAATTGCTTAAATTGATTAAGTGTGAATTTTGGAAATTAAAGCGCAAAAAGTTAATTTATGCGTTTCTGTCATTGGCATTGTTTTTCCCTGTTATTTTGGTATATATGACAAAAGCCGGTTCGACGGCAGATACGACAGAACATTATCTGCAAACCCGATTTGATTACGCCTACACCATGATGTTGGGATATGGCCTGGTATTTTTGCTGCCATGTTTAATCGGCATTATTGCTGCTGTTCTGTTTTTTATGGAACGTGACTGTGATACTTTCAAAAATATACGAACGATCCCCGTTACGAATACGCAACTCATTTTGGCTAAGATTTCACTGCTATTCATCTTTGGTATTTCTTTTTGCATAATCAGCACACTTGCAGTTGCTGTTTTTGCAAAAGTCTTTCAAATGGGAATGGTTTACGGGATGGGTTACAAGCTGATTATGAGTATTGTATTTGGTATTCTCATCGTTGCAGCATCTCTTCCGATTGTTCTGCTGATTATTTATTTTAACCGTACATTCCTGTTGTCCATCCTGCTGTCATTCTTTTACTCGATTTTAAATTGGGGAATACTGGGCACTGTTGGAACAACAATTAGCGAAACTAAAATTATGTTTTTGAACTCTTTTCCAGTAATCTGTGTGATGAACTGGATCAGCGGCTCCATGATGGAGCATTTACAGAAAGATAATCTTCTGCCGGAGGCATATGCGATTATTCCCAGTACACTCCATACGCTGCTCCTCATGCTGATTACGGTTGCTCTTTCTTTGTGGCTGATTATTCGATTTTATAAAAAATGGACGAGGTGAACAGGATGGGAAAAATAGTAAAGATGGAGTTTATTAAACTGAAACGATACTCGGTTGTGAAAGCCGGTATAATTATGACTTCCCTCTCAGCACTTCTGTCTCTCTTTTATTCAACGGCTGATGATGGAAAAACATGGACATTTGAATATTTTATGCGTCAGGTTTTGATTAACAACTGCACGTTGTTTTTTCCGATTATCATAACCTTGATTGCCGGTTATATTATCACGAGAGAATATACCAACGATACGATAAAAAACATTTTGACGATTCCTTTATCTTATCGCAGACTGCTTGCAGGAAAATTGATGATCCTTTTGCTTCTTACGATTTTTTTTAGCTTTTTTAGCGATCTGATTGGTTTGACGGTTAGTGCGGCAGCCGGATTTCCAGGAATTAGCGTGGGTTCGGTGTGCAGCTCACTTTTACAGATAACAGGAGCAAATGTTCTCGTTTATATTGCTGTTTTACCTATAATATTGATTATGAGCTGCTCTCCCAATAATTTTCTCGGGGGCGTTGCGATTGCATTTGTTTACGGCTATTTTGGTACTTTTGAAGGTATGTTGCTTAATTGGTATCCAATTAAGGCAAGTATGATTTTGATGGACCCTGAGTGTGGTGTTGAAAATGGAATGAGTTATCATCCTTTGCCTGCAATCTTTATATTATTGGCCATTATCGGATGTTCCATATTATTGCTGGCAAAAAAAGGGCGAAAGCCGCAGATACTTGTAGCCACGAAGAAAAAAAGAAAGACGGTCAGAAAACGAGGCTGGTGAGCAAATGAAGAAAAAGATCTATTTCATATTAGCGCTGACGTGCGTATTAAATTTATGTGGTTGTTCAAAGGTCTTTGAAGCTTTAGCTGATGGAAAAGACGCTGTTCTTGAAAACCTGATAAATGGGAAAAATGCTCTTTTAGATTCTGCCGCGAACCTTGCTGATGACGAGGTAAAGGACACAATATTAAATGCTATAAATTCAGTCAATGAGGCAGGCGGAAAGACTGCACTTACAAATGAAATCTTTTTGCAGGGTAAACGTACAGCAGGAGAAGATAGCTATACTGGCACATATCAGGCAGATTATACTCGCTTTTCAGGAACAGAAATTTTATTTGGAGGAACTACTGTAGAGCGTGAAAAAGGATCTACCGTTGAGGTGGAATGTACTTTAACGATTGAAGAAGGCGAAGCTATTATTTTCTTACAATCAGGAAATAATGACCCGACTGTAATTCTCCAGGCGAATGATACCTTTACCGGCAAATTTGAGGTCGGTAACGGAAGTAGCTATTTCGGAATATGGGGAGAAGAATTTACAGGTAGTGCAGAACTTAATATTGAGTGAAAATTTCTGCCGGACGACGGCAAAAGAAAAAAAGCCGTCGTTCAGCAGGCAATCATCATGCCCTAATCACACTTACGGCGGCTTTGACAAAATCAAGGCCGCCGTTCCTTATGCCCTCGACAAAGGAGTGACGCCTATACGCTGAC
>OERC01000052.1_pt1 | contig 19625 bp, 16 predicted proteins | sample 1539911 | NCBI WGS metagenome assembly OERC01 (sample SAMEA3891875, study PRJEB23780) | metagenome | biome: terrestrial biome; feature: animal house; material: Caecal content | place: Italy | collected 2015-05-05 | reverse complement strand
CCAGCGGCGCAAAAGCGGATGTAAAACAGCCATCGCTATCAACATAGCAGAAACAAACCAAACGTAGCCGGCAACCATGGTATACGGCAGGCCCACCATATCGAGCATAAACAAGTTGGGCAAAGAGTTAACAAAAAGTTTTACTGCTCCAACCACCGTCAGGCTGCCGAGAATAACAGCTACTATAAAAGAACAAACATAGGAAAACAAATGATAAGGAAACACGGAAAGATATTTTTTCTTGATGAAATCGACAGAATCTTTTCCGATATTGGCAGTATCCCCTATTTTTTTCTTAGCAGAATTCGCCATCAAAAATCCGGATAGTATAAAGAAAAATTCTACAGCAACCGCACCGTTGGTACAGCGCAAAAAAGATGAGTCGGGCGCCAGAAACGCCAACCCGTGATATAACAAAATCAAAACGGCAAAAAAGAAGCGCAGCAGTTCAATGAAATAGTTTCTGGATTTCTTTTGTGCGGACAACATATCGGTTTCTTCCTTTCGAACCATTTATTCCGTTGAAAAAGCTTTGCCGGGGGGCACTGAATGCCTTGTAAAGCATTTTCAAAACTTCCCCGTTCCATCGAAATTTATATTATTGTAACACATTGTCTTTTACTTGTCACGCCGTTTTTCCCCGAAATGCGCGCGCACCTGTTCCAATCGTTTGACTTATCTGTTTTTTTCTGCTATATTCAAAAAAACATATTTTCAACCGATACGTTACAGAAAGAGGGAACCCTAAGTGCTTGCCTATACCTATATTCAACCGGGGAAATTTGCCCTGTCGGAAAAACCGAAGCCGCAGCTGCAGGACGCACAGGACGCGATTGTTCGGGTGTCGCTTGCGAGCATTTGCACAAGCGACCTGCACATTAAACACGGCTCTGTGCCGCGCGCCGTGCCGGGGATTACCGTCGGGCACGAAATGGTCGGGGTTGTGGAAGAAGTCGGCGCAGCGGTCACAAACGTAAAACCCGGCGACCGCGTAACGGTCAACGTGGAGACTTTTTGCGGCGAATGCTTTTTCTGTCAGCACGGGTTTGTCAACAACTGCACAGACAAAAACGGCGGTTGGGCGCTTGGTTGCCGGATAGACGGCGGGCAGGCGGAATATGTCCGCGTGCCTTACGCAAACCAAGGGTTAAACCGAATTCCCGACACGGTGACCGACGAACAGGCGCTTTTCACCGGCGACCTTTTGGCGACCGGGTTTTGGGCGGCGCGCATTTCAGACATTCACCCCGAAGATACCGTTTTGATTTTGGGCGCGGGGCCGACCGGGCTTTGCACACTCGCCTGCGTTTTGCAAAAGCAACCGAAATGTGTCATCGTTTGTGAAAAGGACGAGGCGCGCCGCGCGTTTGCAAAAGCGCATTACCCGCAAGCGTTGGTTGTTTCACCCGACAAGGTTTTAGACTTTACGAAAGAACACAGCGCACACGGCGGCGCGGACAGAGTGCTTGAAGTTGCGGGCACAGAAGAGACTTTTCGCCTGGCGTGGGAATGTGCGCGGCCGAACGCGATTGTGACGATTGTCGCGCTGTATGACAAGCCGCAGACCTTGCCACTCCCCGATATGTACGGCAAAAACCTGATTTTCAAAACCGGGGGCGTAGACGGCTGTGACTGCGAAGAAATTTTGCAGCTTATTGCCGACGGCAAGATTGACACCACCCCGCTGATTACCCATACTTATCCTTTAAAAGAGATTGAAGAAGCCTATCGGCTGTTTGAAAGCCGCGCGGACGGCGTGATGAAAGTCGCCATAAAGCCGTGAGGGGCTAACACAAAAAAAGCGTGTATCCAAAACGGATACACGCCTTTTTATGCTATTTTATGAAAACGCCAACAGTTTCTTTTTTCGGAAAACGTAATACAGAATACCCACAATATCGGCAAGCGCCCAGCCGATGGGCACGGACCACCAAATCCCGACCACGCCGAGCGCGGGAAGCGCCGAAAGCGCATAGGCAAGCACCACACGCGTACCCAAAGAAAGAACGGTGAGCACGACCGACATGCCCGGCCGCCCGACGGCTCTATAAAGCCCATAAAGCAAAAACAATATGCCGATGCCGAAATAAAACGCGCCCTCTATTCGCAAATAGCGAACGCCCTCTGCGATAATCTGCATTTCCGCCGAATCGACAAACAAGCCCATTAAGGGGCGGGCAAAGATAAAGACCACCGCTGAAACGGCAAGGCTGAAGAGCACGGACGCCGCTAACGCAACCTTTAACCCTTTGCGTAGGCGATCTTTCTCCCCCGCGCCGTAATTTTGCGCAGTAAAGGTGGAAAATGCGTTGCCGAAGTCCTGCACGGGCATATAGGCAAACGCATCAATTTTGACCGCCGCGGCAAATGCTGCCATAATGGGCGCGCCGAAGCTGTTGACAAGCCCCTGCACCATCAAAATGCCGAGATTCATCACCGACTGCTGCACGCAGGTCAAAACGGAATAGTCGGCGATTTCTCGAAGAGACCGCCGCCGAAGCCGGAATTTTTCTTTTGCGCGCAGTTCCGGACAACGTAAAACGGCATAAATCATAATGCCGACACCGGCGATATACTGCGAAAGAACAGTTGCCTCCGCCGCGCCGCCGACACCGCGCGAAAGGCCGATTACAAACCACAAGTCAAGCCCGATATTCAAAGCGGCGGACACCGCCAAAAACCAAAGCGGCACAACCGAATTGCCGACCGCGCGCAGGTAAGACGCGAAAAAGTTATAAAGGAACGTCGCGGCAATGCCGCAGAAAATGATTTTTAAGTAGTCCCGCATTAAGCCCCAAACGGCGTCGGGAACCTGTAAAAAGATGCGAATCCCGTCAAGACAGACAAAAGCGAGAACATTTAAAATCACCGTCAGCACAGAAATTAACAAAAACGAAGTCCGCACGCTTTCTTGTAAGGCGCGTGTGTCTTTTTGCCCGAAGCGAATGGAAAACACCGCGCCGCTGCCCATACAAAGTCCGAGCAAAATTGAGGTCAGAAAGGTCATCAGCGTAAACGACGAGCCGACTGCCGCAAGAGCGTTGCTCCCGAGAAATCGCCCGACAACCCAAGTGTCGGCGAGGTTATAGCACTGCTGCAATAAATTGCCCAAAATCATCGGCAGCGAAAAGCGCAGCATCGTGCGCAAAACGGGGCCTTTGGTCAAATCCCGGTTCATGCGCCCTCGCCTCCTGTTTGAAGCTCGGCGACGCGCTTTGCTTCCGGCAAAACAAACCGCTGTGCCGGGTAGTCAAATTCCCGGCAGATTTCTGCCGGCACAAACCCGAATTTCTGATAAAGCGCCCGTGCCGCTTCGCCTTTTGGGTCTCCTTCGCAAAAGGTGGTAAGCGAAACGTCGCCCGCAGGCAGTTTCAAAAGCATTTCCGAAAGCAATGCAGACGCCACACCGAAACGGCGGTATTTCGGCAGCACCGCCAAAAATAAAAGTTCGCGGTCTTCATAAGAGAACAGCAACACACCCGCCATTGCGCCGTCTATTTCGGCAAACAGCGCGCTGTTTCGGGCAATATTCTCTTCGAGTGCGGCTTTGTATTTCTCGAGCTGAAAGCCAGGAAATTCCGCCGCCACGCTTAACACAAGCGTAAGCCACGCGGGGATATCGCTTGCCGTGGCACAATGTATTCGAATTTGCTTCGGATTTTGGTTGCAGTTCATCATCAAAACGAGTTCCTCTTGTTTTCTGTTCGTTTGCCGCGGCGCGCGGCGCCTTGCAATATAGTACCACAAAAGTGGGAAAATGGGAACGGGGAATGTTATTTAGGTCAAGAGAAAAACCGGGCTCTAAAAAGCGCCCGGTTGATTTAGATATCCACATGCTTTTGTGGCTTTTGGAGCAACGCATTTAATTTCTGAATCAATTTTTCTTTTTCTCCGCTTCCGTTGGTTGTAAATCGAAGCAAGGGTATGTGATATAACTCTAAAATATGGTTTTTCATTTTGTCGCGTTCGGCCTGTGCTGTTCCCGCTTTGTGAAAAGCATATCCGTCAACTTCCACAGCTAAAACCGGCTGTTTGCTAACCCGATTGTATAACAGAAAATCTATATGTGTTGCCGGGTGTAAGGCATATCGGCACAACGTTTCGTCCAACAGCTTCGGGTCGCGTATCACCATTCTGAGTGGGACGTGACAAACGATTCCGACTTGTGTATATCCCTGTTCCTGTATCGTATCACAAAGCAATGCATACATCAAATTCTCTGAATCATATTCGGAAATTCGCCGATGCTTTTTTAGATATTGCATACGGCTTTCTGTATAGTGATTGTATAAATAATCAAACACAGAATACAATTTGCTTTCTGTGACAGAAAAATTGTTGTATTCCATATAGGAAATCAAATCCCGGATATTACTGTCAACAGGTTGTTCGTTCCCGGAGGTCACAAGAAAAAGCTGTTTTTTTGCACGTGACACAGCTACGTTCAACAAGTACGGATTATCCGAAAATTCTGTAACTTCATCGTCCACGGTTGTAAGGACAACGGCATCTTTTTCCCTGCCTTGAAATTTGTGAACCGTTGCCACCTCGATTTGAGAATCAGGAATGGCATCTTTCAGAGAATGCACTTGCTGATTATAAGGCGCAATCACGCCGATTTCTTCGGGTGCCGTGGTTAACTTTGGCAAAACTTCTTGACACACAACATCAACTTGGCGCTGGTTCATGTGTCCCCTTTTATGCTCGCCGCAAACGGTTTTAATTGCCGTTAACACGTCTTTTTCCCCGTGATCCTCCGTCATAATAACAAGTTCGCCGTTGTAAAATTTTTGATTGCAAAAGTTTATGATTTTAGGGTGGCAGCGGTAATGTTCCCGCAACAGCGTAACAGGGGCTTCCGGCAAAAGCTCACAAACAGATTGCAAAAAGCTTTTGTGCGCATAGCTGTAACTTTCCGGAAGCTGATAAGATTGAAAAATCGCGTCGGCCCGTTTTTCTGTATAGCCTTTTACAACATTCGGCAGCTGTCGTCTATCGCCGACAATCACAGCTTTTTTTGCACTTGACAGCGCCAACGCGCCGGTGACCACATCCACTTGAGAAGCTTCGTCCATAATAACATAATCAAAAGAAGTGCTTGTACAAAGGCTGCTGCGAGATGAAAAAGCGGCGCTAAGAACCACCGGATATTCTTGTTGAATTTCACGGTCGTGAACATAAAAATCTTTTTGCTCAAATATTTTGCGTTTAGAGCGGCCTCCATATTTATGATATAATTCGCTTTTTAAATAGCGCATGGATTGCTCTGTAAAATCTTTTAAAAGCGTGTCCGCATGTATTTCGGACAATTCTTGTTGTATATGTGCGATTTCATTGGTCAATTCACTTTGCCTTTGCTTATAATACAGCTTTTGAAAAACCGAAATAATATCGTTCGCTTTTTTCTTATATAAATCCCAGTTGCGAATTCCCAACAAATATAATTTCAACCGTAAGAGCAAAGAAAGCTGTTTCTCTGATTCTGAAAACGGCTGCAATATCTGCCACAAATCCATGATTTGCTTTGCGGAAAAGCGCTTAGGAATCCGGAATTGCTCGATAGCAATATCGCTTTCACCCAAATACAAATTAAAATGTTTTATTTCTGTTTCTAATACATCCAATTCTTGCTTACACAAAGCAAGCTGTTCTTGCATTTTAAAAACAATTTGCAGTTTTTCAGATTGCTTCTGAAGCGTTTGTAAAAATTCCGCTAAATCAATAGAATCGTCTTTCCACGCTGATAAATTGGGGTATTCTCCTGTTTGATTCTCTATGAAAGTGGCTTTATTCAAGGAACTGCCGAGAGGTGCCACGATAAAATCCATTCCGTATTTTGGCAAAGCAAGTTTTTCCAAAATATTTTTAGTTGCTGAATTGTTGCTGGACACCACTTGCACGGTCTTATGAGAAACCAAAAGATTGGCAATTATATTGAGAATGGTTTGTGTTTTCCCGGTGCCCGGCGGGCCTTCAATGATACTAATTTTGTTTTCAAGCGCCGCTTTAACGGCTTTGTATTGGCTCGCATTGCAGCCGAACGGAAAAATCGGTATGACCGGTAACACTTGTGGATTTACATATTCCTGTGTGTTTAAATAAGGTGCAATAGCTTTGTCTTTAGAAATAAAATCAATTTTTTCATACTGCTGTGACAGCAGTTTTGTCCCGTCTTCTGTACGCAAGCTTACCAAGTCTGCAATCTGCTTTAAATATTCAAAAACATTTTTAGAAACTTCATCAGAAAAACACGATGTTTCAACAACGAGATCCGTTGAAAAATAATCTCGTTCTAATCCATTTTCAAAGCAAACATGCCAATATTTATTGTCCTGTTCAGAAAAAACATAAATTGCTTCAACCGAAAATAGTTCCCGGCCATTTCGATATAATTTATATAATGCTGGATTAAGTACTTTGGGGTCTTTTAACCAACGAAGATTGCAATAATTATAGTGATATGTTTTCCCGTTTTTAAACTGGACATCATACTGCCGTGTCGACGGATTGTTTTTGCAGAATACTACATCCGGAGTGATGATTTTTCCGTTTGCAATTAGCATATTCGTTTTGAGATTCAACTATATCCCCCCTCCTTTCGCTAATCTATTATGTTCTACTCTCTTATAAAAGTCAATCATTTACCTTACTCGTTTTTCTGTTTTACCGCAGGCTCAACGGCGGCGAGGTAAGCGCCGAGCGCCATAATCGGGAGCGCGACGAAAAACGTGACCGGCGGCAATTCCCGGAAAATCAAAAGCGAAAGTGCGGCGCCGACAAAAGGTGCGGCGGCGTAATAGGTGCTGGTTTTTGCCGCGCCGAGGTCGCGTTGGGCATAAATGTAAAAATAAATACTCAAACCGTAAGCGACAAAACCCAGCAGCAGCGCGCAAAGTACATCCGTAAGTTTCGGGAACGATTCGCCGGAAAGTAAGGCGACAACCAACGACCCGAGCCCCGAGCCGAAGCCTTTAATCACGACGATTTCAATGGATTTTTTGAGGACAGCTTGCGCGTGCAGTTGTTTTCAAAGCCCCAGCACACGCAAGCAAGCAGCACATACAGCGAGCCGCGCGAAAATGAAAAACTGCTTTTATCTTCAAACGACAAAATTAAGCTTGCAAGCGTGACGAGCGTAACCGCGCACCAAAGGCGTTTGGAGACCGCTTCACGAAACAGCACAAGCGCAATCACCGTTGTTGCGACAATCTCAAAATTATTTAATAGTGCAGCGTTGGCCGCCGTGGTACGCTGTAAACCGAGCATCAGAAAAATCGGTGCGGCAATGTCGAGCACCACCATGCCGACCGTAAAAGGCAGTTCGCGCCGTGTCAAAGGCTGTTCCCGGCTTTTCTTGCCGGTCGCGCGCTGAAAAAGGCCGATTAAAAACAGCCCCACGCCCGCGCCGAGATACAGAAACGCGGCCATCATCGCGGCGGGGACTTTTTCCAACAGCAGTTTGGAAAACGGCGAATTGAGCGCATAAAGCACCGCCGCGAGCAGCGCAAAGCCAATCGCTTTTTTCTGTGTCTTTTCCATTGTCCGCCTCATTTCACAAAGCGGTCAATCGCGTCCGACAGCGCGTCGAGTGCTTCTCGGTCGCCGTTTTGCACCGCTTCAGAAACGCAATGTCTTATATGGTCTTTTAAAATCAGCTTACCGGTGTTGTTTATTGCGGATTTCACGGCGGCGAGCTGCACCAAAACTTCCGGGCAGTCCCTGCCCTCCTCCACCATATGCCGCACGGCTTCCAAGTGCCCAATCGCGCGCGAAAGCCGGTTTAAAACCTGTTTTGTCGATTCGTGCTGTTGTTCCATAACAAAAACCTCCATATCCCCCTTGGGGGGATATGGAGAGTATACAACAAATTCTATTCAAAAGCAACTTTGGCGGGTTGGGCAGGCCGTTTTCTGCGTGCCGTTCTTTTCATTCGCTGTGCTGTAAAGGCGCAAGCAATAATTTCTCAAACTGCGTGTCGCTTAAAAATTTGTTTTCTCCCGCCGCTTACTGTATAGAGCAAGCAAGCTGAGAAGAATTACAAAAGCCGCGCCGGCGACTTGCGCGTCGTTTACACCCGTTTGAGGAATTTCCGGGGCTTGCGGGCGCGATGCGTCAGCAGACGAATCGGCAGACGGATTGGCGCCTGTCGTTGATTCGGGATTTGCAGGCTTTTCCGGCGTTACCGGTTCGGTTGGCTTTCGTTTCAAACCGTCAAGCGCGATAATAATGGCTTCGGCGTAAGCATCCGCCTGCGCTTGTTCGGTGATATTCAAACTGTAATCGACTGCATCCAAGGCAGCTTGCAGTTCCTTTCGGCTGTCATCCGTATAGGTCGACAAATCTGTCGGAATTTTCGCTTTTGCGCTCTCGACGTTCGAATAATCCGCCGGCTTATATTGCAGAGACTCCAGCGCGTCGATAATGGCGGCAGTTTGCGCGTCTACAGTCGCTTGTTCCGAAGCCGTAAGCCCGCTGACATCTACAGAAAGTGCGGCATCAAGAGCGGTTAGGTCTTGATACAGCGCGCGGTTAATCGCATTGGCTTCGGCGACGGCTTGGTTATATGCCGTGTAGTCGGCGGAAGCCACCTTGTTTGCCGTCACGCCTGTGCGGATTTCAATGGGGTCAAAGCCTACATCGGTGCTGGTGACCACGCAATAGTAATACGGGTAGGCGGGGTATTCGGCGGGGTTAAATTCCTTTTCGGTTGCGCCCTCAATAGGCTCGCCTGCGGTGTTGCCCGCCGTAAGACTGCCGTACCACTGATAGGTACGGTTAAAGCCGAGGACATCGGGGCAGAGCACCTGCGTTTCATCGGTATATTCCATCGGCACATCCTGCAAAAGAGCGGTTTCCTGTGAAATCTCAATGAATTCGTGTCCGTTCGCATTCGCCCATTCCTCTGCATATGTACCCTTTGTGCCGTAGACCTTGTAGTTCCTGCCGAACGTATCTTCGGTACATTCTTTGAAGGTCGAGGGCAGCGTAATGATACAGCCTTCTGTCTGCGGTAGGTCTTTTGCCGATTCCAGATGTGAAAGCTCTATGCGAGCCGTCGGATGTTTTCCAAAAGCATCCTGCTCAATTTGCGTTACACTGTCCAAACGGAAAAAGCGCGGCTCGGCAATTGGATTTACTCCGTATGAATCAAAAGCCTGTTTGGGAACAGCGAGAAGTGCCGGCATATTTATATACTCCAATTCAGAACAATTATAAAACGCTTTTTCTTCTATCGTTTTTACAAAAGGAAAATCAGCTTTTGATATTGAAGTATTATTAAATGCAGCAAAAGTTAAATTGGTAATAAGCGGCATTTCTACACTTACTAACCGAGAGCAGGAGTCGAATACACCATTTGCTGGTCCCCAAAGTACATTGATTATTGTGCATTGCGGAAAATACACCTTTTCCAGTCTTGAACATTGGCCGAAAGCACCATCATCAATTTCTTGTACCTCCGGGCCGTAAAATGATATGATTCTAGAATACGAAAAGGCATCTCCTTCAATGATTTCAACATGGGGAAAATAGCCGCGGCAAAACTTTGAAGCAGCATAAAAAGCATAGTCTTGTATATATTCGGCAGCAGGGAATTCGACATACATAATATTGGACTGCGAAAAAGCACTCGATTTGACAGTAACAATACCTTCGCCGCGAACAAATTCTATTATGGAATTTGTTGCAAAAGCGCTTACAGGTATTTCCGTAACGGTTTTAGGAAGTGTAAGCCCGATTACAGTATTAAATGCACCCTTATCAAATCCCGTTACTGTGATCCCGTTTATTGTTTCGGGGACATATAGATCGGAGATATTCCCGTTGTATTTTGTAATGATACCGTCATTACTGATTGCAAAATTCTCATCGCTGTCTGTATACTGAATGCGTGGCGTTGTCTCGACTTCATCGCTGTAATATCCCCCGTCCGCATAGTATGCAACCGCACGGATACGAGTGCGTTGTGTAATCTGAAACGGCTCTGTATATACATCGGCATTTTCAAAAGCAGGATATGTACCGTCCGTGGTGTATAAAACAATCGCTTTTTCATCCGGGCAAGTGATCGTGCAGGTTTGTTCGCCGACATAGACTTTATCCTCTAAATGAATCTCAGGTACGGTAAGCTTTTCCAGTCCGAGAGCATTGCAAAACTGAATCATCCCAACGCCGTCCCACAGAGAATGGTAATTATCCATAAAACCGCCCTGTGACGATTGGCGTTCGTTATACCGTTTAGCATCAAATGATGTTTCTTTTAATTGGGCATCTATCTCATCAACCGTTATTTCAGGGGTAACCGATTTTAAAATCGCACCTAAAGCAGCGGCGTAAGGGGTCGAATAAGATGTACCTGAAAATCTGGCGTATCGATCGCCCGGAATTGCTACTGCTATGTGCTCTCCTGGAGCGGAAACATCAGAGTTTGGGGTCAGGGTATTCATAAATGTAGTTGTATTGTTAAAATCGGTAGCTGATACGGCAATACATTTAGGCGCATTCGCAGGAACAGCATATTCATTAAGCTGCCCTGAATTTCCCACGCACGCAAAGACGGGAATGTTTTGAGAATAAGCTCTCAAAACACATTCTGTGATTAGTGACGGATCGCTCATAGATGTGAGACTTATACTAATAATGTCACTTTGCTTTTCAATTGCTTCAAGAAAGCCCGCGCAGATTGTAGTGACAGTTAAATCATCATCATTATCACTAACTTTATATGCCGCAACTTTCACATTTTTCGGTGAATTATTTATAATAACACTGCTGACAGTCGTTCCGTGATAAAGCGTCTCAGAATCCATTTCATCGTCTGCGTTACCGGAAGAAGATACATTAAAATATGTTCGTTCTACGCGACCCTCAAAGATTTCATGCGTATAGTCTATGCCTGTGTCCACAACGCCGACAATGATTTCTTTCAGGGGGATATCTGCTCCCGCAAGATATTCCAGCAATCTTTTGGACTGCGTTCTGTCTCGGCTCCAATCATTTAAGAATTCATCTTTTGAGATAATATCCGGATCCTCCGGCGTGCTCACATATCCGCTATAGGTACAAACTAAATCAAGATCAACTTCTGTTATGTTTTTTTCTACTTGCAGATTTTCATAGGCTTCCATAGCGGTTTCGGGACTTCCATATTGAAGAATATGAAAGTCCTCAAAGCCGCTGACATTTTCCAATGCGCCGAAACCGTCAAAATTCCCGCTTGCACGGACAATTAAGCGCGCAGTCTGAAAATCCTGCAAGGTGTAGGCGGGGTCGGTACTGTCCCCCGAATTTTCTTCTGTATTTTGCGTGGAAGCCGATGCGGCAAAATCATTTTGCGTTGCAGAAAAGGCCTGCGCAGTATCTGTCTTTTCCGGCTCGGATACCACGAAATCTTTATCTGCGTCATATTCCCGCACAAGCTGCGTAATGCCGTCGATAAATCCGCGCAGTGCACGCTTCTCCTGTGTTTGTTCCGCCTGCGCAGTAAATCCCGTCATAAGCACCGAGCACACAAGCAAAAAAGTTAAAAATATAGAAATCTGTTTTTTCATTAGGATTCCCTCCATAATATTACCCTGCGCATCTTTTGCAAAATAAAATGTTTCAGAGGATGAGTTACTGCTATCATCCGAACAGCAGCTTACGCCAACAATTTCATTGGTTTTATTGTAGATTGGTTTCACAAGAATAATGTTATTTGCCTCAGTTTGGATATTCCCAAATTCATCAAAAACATAATTGTTGTTTTCATCTTTTACAGCGTCGAATGCAGTTGTTTTATAGCCTACTAATATGCCATCCGACCAAATGTACTCTATCGTGGCGGCTTTGACAAACTGTTCTTTTGATACAGTTACATCGTTCCCGGATTCATCCTGCATAACGGTGGTGTAGGTTTCTTTTGAATACATTGTTTTCCCGGTGCGCAAACCGTTGTGATCATAATGATATTCATACCTGTTTTTGACGTCTTTGCTGGTAGCGGCGCGCAGCAGAAAAAAATTCTCCGCTGCCGAACAGCGCCGTGGGCAGTGCCACATACGCTTCAAAGTCTTCTTCCACGTATTCCGGCTGTCCGCAGGAGATGCCCCCCCAACACAGGGGTGAGGACAACCTCCGCATTCGCCTTCCGCGTCACGGCGGTTTCAGCAGTCTTGCCGTTGTAGGAGAGCAGCCCGCGCCTATCCATCTCCCAAAGGTAGCTGTGCACAGTGCTTTTCGCGTAGCCCACCTCTGCGGCAAGCTCGCCGATAGAAGGGGATCGGTAATGAGAAAAATAAAATTCCTCCACAGCGTTTTTGATCTGCTCCATTGTTTCTTCGCTCTTGCAGCGCATGGCGGCACCTCCTTTTCTCATATCCGAACAAAGCGTTCGGGATAGGTATATTATACCAGTTTGTCCCATCCGCTTCAATAGGTTTTGGAAAAGTCAAATCGGGATGGGCGTTTCAGAACCCATCCCGATTTTTGCTCCTGCTATTTCGCTTGTTTTAAGGCAGCCTGCAGTTGCTGTGCGTACTCCTGCCTTACCGGTTCGGGCGACAGAATTTCGATCTGCCCGCCGTAGGTGAACACCCCAGCGTAAAAGGTAGGGCTGACCGATACCTGTACGCGGGCGGTGAAATGGCTGCTGTCATACCGTCCCGTCTGTACCTGCTCCCCGAAGCGATCTACGATATCGTCCATGAGGCTATTTTTACATTTCAGCTCCACGGTGCAGTCCGCACCGTCGTACATAGAGAAGACACGGCGGCAGTACTTGCCTATGTCATAGCCCTCCGGTCTTGGGCAGAAGACGCTCTCTGACAGTTCCGGGCGGCACATGCGGTCTACCCGGAAGGTGACCACCTTGCGTGGCTCTCGGAGTAGCCGTACACATAGTAGGCATCGCTGTTCCAGACCATATCAAAGCCGCTGTTTTGCAGCTCGGCAGCGTCCTCTGCCACCGTCTTGCGGGTAGTGGAGATGCCCAGGGAGGCGAGATATGCTATGATATCCGCCGTGGTGACAGGATGCTCTTCATCCGTGTGATCCCACAAATATTTGAAGATATATAACGCCCTGCTTTTATTGACCATTATCTTTATACGAACCCTTTGCAGGAATCTTTTCCTTTGTTTCCTCGATTTCCCCTTTTCGTATGGTCTTGACCCCAAACACAAAATAAATGATATGACAAACCCAGACGATGGCGAGGATCACGCTGGGTACGATTACGCCGGTCCGCATCATCATGAAGAAGCCGATTCCCATCACCAGCGTCACCGGGATGATGATGCCGAGTTTGGTCTGCACCGTCATGCCCTTTTTCTTAACGAATGATTCGAGGTGCTTCTTATACAGCTTGGTGCTTACAAACCAGTCGTGGAGCTTCTGGGAGGAGTTGGCAAAGCAGAACACCGTCGCCAGAAAAAACGGCACCGTAGGCAGAATGGGCAGCGCTACGCCGATGCACCCAAGCCCCAGACAAAGAAATCCCAAAATCAAAAATATCAGCCGTTTCAGTTTCATCGATCTACCTCTTTCTTTAACTCATTCTCCCGTGCTCGACGGAATAGACCGTATCCGCAATCCGCATGGTGGACTGCCGGTGGGAAACCAGCACCACCGTCTTGCCCTCCCGTTCCTCGTGGAGGGATTTTAAGATAACCGCTTCGTTTAAGCTGTCCAGATTGCTGGTCGGTTCGTCCAGCAGCAGGAAGGGCGCATCGTGCAGGAAAGCTCTTGCCAGCCCCAGCCGCTGCCGTTCCCCGCCGGATAAGGTGTCGCCCAGTTCGCCCACCGGGGTATCATAGCCCTGCGGCAGCGTTAGAATGAAATCATGTACCGACGCCTTTTTGCAGGCCGCCTCGATTTCCTCGTCCGTGGCGTCCAGTTTGGCAATCCGCAGGTTGTTTTTGATGCTGTCGTGGAACAGGTGGGTCTCCTGGGTGACGAAGCTCTCCATCTCCCGCAGATTGTTCGTATCGATATCCGCAACCCTTGTGCCGGAAAGCGTTACGCTGCCTTTCTGCACGTCCCAGAACCGCATGAACAACTTCAGCAGCGTAGACTTCCCGCTGCCGCTGCGGCCCACAATACCCACGACGCTGTGTTCCGGTATCTCCACCGATACGTCCGAAAGGATGGTTTCGTTCCCATAGGAAAAGGTGACCTGCTCCGCCGCCGCGCCCGTAAAAGCGATTTCCGGCTGACCGGTTACTTCCTCCACGGCCGGAGTTTCGTCCAGAATATCCAGCACCCGGTTGCCCGCAGCAAAGGTGTTCTGCAGGGTGCTTCCCAATGCTGCCAATGCGATTACCGGGCCAAAGGAGGAAAACAGGGCGATGGTGGGAATCAATACCCCGTCAAAGCCTACCGCTCCGCTTTGGCAGAGCAAGGCGGAAACAAACAGCATCACAAGGTCAAAAGCCAGCACCACCGTGTTGGTTACTGCCGAATTGCGGCCGGAGGTGCGTTTCATCCGTTCCTCGTCTTTGGCAAGTGCATCGGTCTTTTGGTTCATTTCTTCCAGCCGTTTCTTCCCTTGGCCATACTGCAGGGTTTCCGAAAGCCCACGCAGGCTGTCCAGCACAAAGCCGGATAAATCACCCGACTTGGTGCGGAATTTCATCCCATCATCCCCGCTGAGTTTAGAAGTAACAAGGGGAATAACGATCCCCACGGTGAGATATGCCGCCAGCGCGATGAGCCCCAGCAGCCAGTGATAGGAGCCGATGAACAGGCACATTACAATCGTAAACAGGAACGCAATCGCTGCCGGAGAGATGGTATGGGCGTAGAAGACCTCCAGCAGTTCAATGTCGGAGGTGATGACCGAAATCAAGTCTCCCTTGTCCCGGCCCTCCAGCTTGGCAGGGCAGAGCCGCCGCAGCGCATGGAACACCTTATCACGCAGAAGCGCTAATAATTTAAAGGCGATAAAGTGGTTGCAGGCCTGTTCCGCATACCGCAGGAATCCCCGCACGATGGCAAACACCACCACACAGACAAACAGGGCGGTCAGGGTGAAGGGCGTATCAAATTGCAAAGCCTCCAGCACCGCATACCCGCCGAAGATGGTGATAAAGGCGGCGCAGAGATGGCCCACGAGTCCCATAAGGACAGCCAAGAACATAAACCCGGTCAAGGGTTTCACCAGCCCAATCAATCGTGCCATCACCTGGAAGCCGCTTCGTTTTTTCATGCCGGTATTCATGCGCGTTCACCGTCCTTTCCGTAGTTTTCCAGCGTCTGCTGGGCGTTCCACAAGCGCTCGTACAAGCCATCGCTTTTCAAGAGTTCCGCATGGCTGCCGTGTTCGGCGATGTTTCCGCCATCCAGCACATAGATGTTGTCCGCTCGCACCACATTCGCCAGCCGGTGGGAAATGAGAATTACTGTCTTTGTTTTCGCCAGCCTATGTATCTCAGCCATGATGTCGTTTTCGCTCTCCACATCGATGTTGGAGGTGGCCTCGTCAAAGATATAGACCGGGCTGTCGTGTAAGAGCGCCCGTGCCAGCGCCAGCCGCTGACATTGCCCGCCGGAAAGGTTCTCCGCCTTTTCGAGCAGGTGAGTATCCAGCCCCTGCTCCGCTTTCAGGAATCCGGCAAGGTTCACCCGTTCCAGCACCGCCCACAGCTCGTCATCGGACGCGGAAGGCTTACCCATGAGCAGGTTATCCCGCACCGTACCCTTGAACAGATAGCTCTGATGGCTGACATAGGTGATATTCCGCAGCAGGGAGCTTTCGTTCACTTCCCGCAGTTCCACGCCGCCGATGGTGACCGAGCCGGTATATCCCTTGTTCCGTCCCATCAGAATAGAAGCCGCTGTCGATTTTCCACAGCCGCTTTCCCCAACCAGAGCCGTGAAGCTGCCCTGGGGGAACCGTAAATCCACACCATGCAGGATTTCCCGGTCCGGTTCATAGGAAAACCGCAGGCCGGAGCAGACGATGTCATGCTGTAATGGAAAGCTCTCGGAAACCTCCTGTTTGTGTTCCGGAAGATCCAGCAGGCGGAAAATCTTGTCGCTGGCGGCCATGCCGTTCATGGCGATGTGGAAAAAGCTGCCCAACTGCCGCATGGGTAGGAAGAAATCCGCTGCCAGCAGGATGATCAGCAGGCAGCCGGCTAACGATACGTGGTTACCCATATACTGCGTCACCGCCATGATGACCCCCAGCGCCGCCCCGCCGTATGCAATCAAATCCATGATGGTAATGGAGTTAAGCTGCATGGTGAGTACCTTCATGGTGATTTTGCGGAACTTCTCGGCCTCCACGTTCATCTCTTTGTTTTTGAACTCGTCCGCCTGATAGATTTTGAGGGTCGTCAGCCCCTGTAAATTTTCAAGGAAGGTATCCCCCAGCGCCGTGTACTGCCCCCAGTATTTGGAGAGCAGCTTTTTTGCCCAGGTCTGCACTGCGGCAATGGCTATGGGAATCAGTGGCACGCAAATGAGCAGCACAACAGCCGCCGGTACATTTACAAAGCAGAGCACTGCGAACAGGGTCAGCGGAGCCAGCATGGCGTAGAAAAACTGGGGCAGGTAGGCGCCGAAGTAGGTTTCCAGCTGATCCACGCCTTCCACCGCCACCTGCACCACTTCGCTGGTTTTTACCTGTTCGTTGTAGGAGGCGCCCAGCCGCAGCAGCTTTTCATAGATTTTCTCCCGCAGGGTTTTCTTGACCGCTTTGGAGGAAAGGTAGCTCATCCGGCTGGCCCCAGTGGTGCAAAGAAAGCGTATCACCAGAGCCAGAACGACCACAGCCGCCGTTGTCCACAGGGTATGGGAATTGGTATTGCCGTAGTATAGCCCGGCAAACAGGCTGGTGATGCTGAACATCATGGCGATGTTCGCCGCCAGGGAGCACCACTGCAATACGACGTTCCCGGCGATGTATTTTCTGCTCTCAGCCACCGTGCCGATGAGCCGTTTGTTGATCATCATGGTTTCGTCCGCCCTTTAACAAATTTTTTGCGGCCTTTTTAATGCCCGCGCATACCGCAAGGATGGCCGCTGAAAACAGGACGGCCAATAGGCCGTATCCCAGAGACTGCATCGCATCATTCATCCCCGTCCGCCTTCTTTCTTTTTGCCAGCCCCTTGATTGCCTCGTAGCTTTTCGGGCTGACGGCGTGCTCCATGAGGCAGGCGTCTGCCGCGGCCGTTTTCCCGTCCACACCCAGATTTTCCAGCAAAGATTGAAAAGTCTGGTGCCGCTCGTAGGTGGCTCTTGCGATTTCTAATCCTGTTTCCGTCAGCCGGACAGCACTGCTGTCATCCTGAGTGATGTATCCTTCCTGTTTCAGCGCTTTCAGGGAAATGGAAACGGTTGGTCGGGAGACGCCCAGCCGTTCGGCAATCGCAGCGCCGTGAACCTCCCCGGTTTTGGAGAGGATATAGATGGTTTTCAGATAATCTTCTGTGGTACGTCTGAGTTTCACACAGGCATCTCCTTTCCTGATGTTTACACCGGAATGACAAACGGCTTACCGTCCACGGTGCGGATATCCAGATTCACATCATAAACCTCCTGCACCAGCTCCCCGGAGATGATTTCCTCCGGCAGGCCGTGGGCGATCATCCTGCCGTCCTTCATGGCGACGATCTCATCGCTGTAATACAGCGACTGGTTGATGTCATGGAGAACCATAATGATGGTGATGCCGAACTCCCGATTGAGCTGGCGGATGAGCTTTAAGATTTGCAGCTGGTAACGGATATCCAGATAGGTGGTTGGTTCGTCCAGGAACAGCACCTTCGTATCCTGCGCCAGCGCCATAGCGATCCATACCCGCTGTTTCTGTCCGCCGGAAAGCTCGGATACCGGTTTATCCCTATGCTTGTATGTATGGGTGATCTCCATGGCACGGCGGATTTTTTCCTCATCTTCTTTGGGGTCGGGTGAAAGCCCCATCGTGTGGTAGGGCGTTCTTCCGTACCCCACCAGTTTTTCCACGCTCAGATCCACCGGAGCGGTGTTGTACTGGTGGACGATGGAAACCTCCCTGGCGAAATCTTTTAATTTCATGCCGGCAATATTTTCTTCCCGCAGGAAAATTTCGCCCTCGTCCGGACGGAGGTTTTTGGTCATTAAATTGAACAGTGTGCTCTTTCCGCAGCCGTTGGCGCCGATGAGGGTGGTGATTTTCCCTTCGTGAAGCTCCAGGTCGAGATTCTTCAGCACCTGCTGTTTGCCGTAGGCAAAGGAAAGGTTTTTGACGGTAAACACGTTATTGTCCATAGCTTTGCTTCGACCTCCTCAACAGCAGGATAAAGAACGGGCCGCCTACCACCGACATGATGATAGCTGCGCTGATCTCATAAGGCGCGGCAATGGTCCGTCCCAGGGTGTCCGCCAGCAGCAGGGTGAACGCCCCCAGCAGGATGGAATAGGGCACCAGCACTTTATGATTGCTTCCCACCAGCAGTCTTGCGATATGGGGGACGATGAGCCCCAAAAAGCTGATGGGGCCAATGATGGCGGTGGAAATGCTCGCCAGCAAAACCGCAATCACCGAAATGATGATCCGGCTGCGGGTGACGTTCACGCCAAGGCTCCGCGCCGTTTTATCCTCCAGTGCCAGCAGGTTGCACTGTCCCAGCACAAAGACGGAGGCGATCAGACCGATGACCACATAGAGTAACAGCGTCTGGAAATCGTCCCAGGTTTTCATGGTGATGTTGGCATTGACAATGCTGGCGACGCCCGAATAATTGCTCCCTGTGCCGGAGTTGAAGGCGCTCATGAGCCCCGTAAACATGGCGTTGACCGCTACGCCCACGAGAATGATGCGCAAAGGCGAAAGGCCACCCTTCCACGAAAGGGAGTACACCAGCAGGAAGGCGATCATCCCGCCCAGGAAGGCAAACAGGGGCGTGAAAAAGTAGAGGGTCGGGAAAAAGGCGGTAATGAGCACCGCCGTCAGGCTTGCACCTGAGCTGACACCAATGATGCCGGGGTCGGCCAGCGGGTTTTTCATCACAGCCTGCAGCAGCACGCCGGATACGGCGGTCGCCGCGCCGCCGAAGATGGCGATGAGAATGCGGGGAAACCGCAGATCGTAAATGGTCGCCACGTTTTCGTTGTATTCAATAAAGAGTCCTTTGAACAGCTCCAGGGGCGTTACCTTCAGGCTGCCGGTGTTGACGGCAACCAAGAACAGCGCCAGCAGCCCCAGGGCGGTGATGACAAAGGAGAGGATTTTCTTTCGGTTGCTTACCATAAGCAAAATCTCCTTTTGGAAAAACGGCCGGGATTCCCCCGACAGGAAAAGCCCGGCCGCTTTGTGTTTTTTTCAAGGCTATTCCTCGCCGTAAAGCATGGGCTGCAGCGCTTTCAGCGCTTCTTCATAGCTGAAATTGGCGCTCATATTGAACAGATCGGAATCCAGGTCGTACACCCGGCCCTCCTGTACTGCTTTGAAGTGTTGCCAGATGTCATTGGTAGAAAATTCCTCCGCAAACATCTTCCTTGCCTCATCCGGCAGGCCGTGGGCTGCCCGAAGGATCACGTCCGGCTCCTTGGTTTTCATATCCTCGGTGTTAGCGAACAGGAATTCCTGCCCGTCCCCATCACCGTAGACGTTCGTGCCGCCTGCCAGCTTCACCAGGCTGCCTACATAGCTGTTATCGGT
>OERC01000047.1_pt1 | contig 20838 bp, 20 predicted proteins | sample 1539911 | NCBI WGS metagenome assembly OERC01 (sample SAMEA3891875, study PRJEB23780) | metagenome | biome: terrestrial biome; feature: animal house; material: Caecal content | place: Italy | collected 2015-05-05 | reverse complement strand
TTGCTGAAATCTTGCGGGCGGGCACGGAGACCCGCCCCTACAAAAAACAGTTGAGCCGATGTCGGGAGGACAAGGCTGTTTTTATTACAAAGTAGAAGCCGCGATTTGCCGCGCGGCAGCCCGCGCCGCGATTCGACGTGCCCGGCGGCACAAAAGGAGATATATATGGAGATTATCGGGATTACCGGCCAAATCGGCGCCGGAAAAAGTACAGTCTGCGCAAGCTTGCGCAAACGCGGCTATACCCATATCGACGCGGACGCCGTCGCAAAATCCCTTTATGTCCCCGGCGGCCCGCTTTTAGAAAAACTTGCCGAAATCTTCGGCAGTCAAATTTTAACTACAACAGGGGAGCTCGACAAAAAAGTCCTCGCGGCGATTGCTTTTTCTTCACCCGAACGCACCAAACAGCTTAACGACGCGGTGCACCCGGCGGTGACCGAAAAAATCCGCCAAAACTTGCAAACCTTGCTTGAATCCGGGGCGAAATGGGTTATAATAGAAGCGATAGCCTTGTTTGAAAGCGGCGAAAATGCGCTTTGCGACCGAACGGTCGGCGTGATTGCGCCGGAAGAAGTGCGCCTATCCCGTGTCATGGCGCGCGACGGGCTGACAAAAGAAGAAGCGCTGTTTCGCATTCGTTCCCAAAAGCCCGAATCTTTTTTCACCGAACATTGCGACTGCGTTTTGCGCAATTATCCGCCCTACGATTTGGAAGAAGAAATACAGAGGATTTTCCCGTTATGAACAAACGAAAACAAAAAGCATGGGCGAAATTCGGCTTGCTGGTGCTCGTGTTCGCGCTCGTAATCGGCGTCGCCGTATTTTTCGGCATGAACACCATCTACAAAGCCGTTTACCCAATGGATTACAGCTTTGAAATCGACAAATATGCCGACGAATACGACGTCCCGCGGGCGCTGATGTATGCGGTAATACATACCGAAAGCGGCTTTGACCCGGACGCGGTTTCCGACGCGGGCGCGCTCGGGCTTACGCAGATTACGCCCGAAACATTCGAGTGGCTTCAAACCAAAACCGGCGAAACCTATTCGAAAGAAGCGCTCCACGACCCCGACGTTTCGGTCGAATACGGCGCGCTGTTTTACAGCCTGCTTTTGGAAGAATTCGGCAACGACCCGAAAACCGCCGCCGCGGCCTACCACGCCGGGCGCGGGCAGGTGAACCGCTGGCTGCAAAACCCCGATTATTCCCAAAACGGCGTCACGCTTGACGTGATTCCGACCAAAGATACAAACCATTATGTCCACAAGGTTTTAAAAGCCATGGACATTTACAGCAATCTCTATGAAAAGGAGCTGACAGAAGATGTCTGAAAAGACCGAGGTTGAACGCCTCAAAGAAAAATTATTTTATCAACCGAAACACGCGTGCGAAATTGTGAGCGCCGAAGAAGTCGCAAACGCCGACCGGTTTTGCGAAGGCTATAAAGCGTTCTTAAACGCCGCGAAAACCGAGCGCGAAGCCGTGACCTATATGGAAGAAACGGCAAGAGCACTGGGCTTTACCGAATATGACCGCGACAAAAAATATGCCCCCGGCGACAAAGTTTTTTATAACAACCGCGGCAAAGCGATTGTGCTCGCCGTCATGGGTAAAAAACCGCTGCGCGAGGGCGTGCGCCTTTCCGCGGCGCATATCGATTCCCCGCGCCTGGACTTAAAACCCAATCCGCTGTATGAGGACTCTGCAATGGCATTGTTCAAAACCCATTACTACGGCGGAATTAAAAAATACCAGTGGACCTGCATTCCGCTGTCGCTGCACGGCGTGATGATTAAGAAAGACGGCGAAAGCGTCAAAGTCAACATCGGCGAAGACGCCCGCAGTTTGTCGTCACCGATTTGCTGCCGCATTTGGCGGCCGAGCAGATGAAGCGGAAACTTTCCGACGGCGTGCGCGGTGAAGAACTCAACGTCTTGGTCGGCAGCCGTCCGTTCTGCGCCGACGAGGGCAGCGAAAAAGTAAAACTGAATATTTTGCAGATTCTGTTCGAGAAATACGGCGTGACCGAGGGCGATTTCTTAAGCGCCGAACTCGAAGCCGTGCCCGCATTCCCGGCGCGCGACATCGGTTTGGACCGCAGCATGATCGGCGCTTACGGGCACGATGACCGCGTTTGCGCGTATCCGGCAGCGGAAGCGATTTTCGCCGTCAAGGACCCGGATTACACGCTCGTCACCTGCCTTACGGATAAAGAGGAAATCGGCTCCGAAGGCAACACCGGCTTAAATTCTTCTTATCTTCGTTATTTCATCGCGGACCTCGCGAAATCCGCCGGGGAAGATTACCACACCGTGCTTTCACATACCCGCTGCCTGTCGGCGGACGTCAACGCGGCGTTTGACCCGACATTCCCGGACGTTTCCGAGCGCATGAACGCGTCGTTTATCAACAACGGCGTCGCGATTATGAAATACACCGGCTCCCGCGGCAAGGGCGGCACGTCCGATGCGTCCGCGGAATTCATGGGCGAAGTGCGCCGCCTGCTTGACCGCGAAGGCGTGGTTTGGCAGTGCTGTGAACTCGGCAAAGTCGACGCCGGCGGCGGCGGAACCGTCGCGATGTATCTCGCGTCGCTGAATATGGACGTTGTGGACCTCGGCGTGCCGGTGCTTTCGATGCACTCGCCGTTTGAAGTGGTTTCAAAGCTCGACGTCTATATGGCTTACCGCGCGTTCAAGGCGTTCTTTGAAGAGAAATAATCAAAACAGCTTTCCGCGCGGCTAAAGTGCCACCGAAAGCAACCCGAAAAACTTGCTTTATAACACGAGCAGTTAAAATTTAACTACAAAAAATCAAAAAACAACTCCCGGTATCCGTAATAAGATACCGGGAGCTGTTTTGTCCTACAATACAAGTGAGCAGATATCGGGCTAAAAGAATCAAGATAAAATCGCGCTGCCTGCGCGATTCGGGGAACCCCCGGCGAGGGTTCCCCACGCCAAAACAGTCCCCCGGACTGTTTTGGCGACCTTCCTGCGCTTATCAAAAAAAGAGTTTTCGCTCCGTGCGCGGAGCGACCAAAGACCCTGTCTTTGGAATCTGCCGCCTTTGAAAAGGCGGGCGAAACATTTATTGCTTGATATCAGAAGCCGATACCGGCCTTGCAAGGAAAAGATTACTCCACGCTGTTTCCGCGAGGTCGATACCGGCCTTACACAGTAAAGACAATCGCACACTACCTACGCGATTCGCTGCACGGCGGCCCGTGCTCAGCTTTTTTCGGTGGAGCGAATCGTGAAGTCCGCGGTCAGCACCAGCGCACCGCAGTCGCGCACATAACTGCTGTTGTAACAGTGGCTCGAAACGATTTTCATCGACGACGAAAACAACAGCTTTGTGAACACACGGTCGAAAATTTCAAAACACGTGAGCGCGCCGGATTCATACGGCACGAAAATCGACGTTTTAATTACCGTGTCGGCAATGCGGTTTTTGGAAAGCACCTGCGAACCGTCCTGGTTGTAAATTGTCAGCTGTTCGCCGATGGTGGTCTTGTCCGTCGTGAACGCAACAATCGGCTTGTCGACAGGGTAAGGCTTGATGTCGTTTTCATAAGCCAGCGTAAAGGTGATGTCCGAAAAGGCTTCGTCCGCCGTAAAATCGCTGACAAGCTGCTGTAAATGTCCGCTTGCTGCAAGCATTTATTTCACCTCACAAACTTCTTTCACGACCGCCCAAAAATAATAGGGCTTGTCGCCTTTTAAGATTTTTTCCGCACGCTGAATGAGATAAGCTTTCCCGTCGGCGTCGGTAATCCGCGCTTTTCTCGAAAGCTTCGTCACGTCGTGGTCGTGCGGCCCGATATATAAGTAAAGCCCGCTTGTGTCACGCCCGATTTCGGTGTAAGCGCCTTCCAAATACATTTTGTTTTTGTAGCGCAGCGGCTGTAAAAACGCGCGGAAAACCGGCGAGTTCCAGCCCTCGTCCGAAAGAAAGACACTGCGGCCGTATTTTTGAAATACCCCGTTCATGCGCCGACCTGCTCGAAAACAAAATCGTCGTCACGAAAGAAGCGCGCCGCGGTTGTAAGCGCGTTGTCCTGTAACCGCTTGGCGCTTTCGAGCGCCGCCGTCGGGTCAAGTGAGGCGGAAACGTCACCGGCTTTGTAGGAAGTCTCGCCGTTCAGCGTTTCGGAAGCCCGCAGGCGAAGCCTGTAAAGGCAAACGCACGCGAGCGCGTCAATCACCGCGGGTTCGTCGGCGTATTCGGGGGCTTTGAGGCGTTCGGAATATTCGGCGCACGCCACCGCCGCTATGGGCATCGCCTCGTCGAGCGTGTCGAGTTCGAGCCCCGAAAAGCGGCGAAGATGGGTGCAAACGGCAACCACATCAATCATAAAGCGGCCTCCTTACGCGAGCACCTTTGCCGCGTCGGTGTAAATTTTCGCGAAGCCGGAAATCTGGGTGATTGCGGCGCGCTCTAACTGACGGTCAATCAGCTTGTCGTATTCGGTCATAATGCCGCCCGCCTGGACCATTTCGAGCGCGCAGGTTTTGTCAAGACCGATAAGCTTGCCCGCCGGAACAGCGCTGCTCTTCAAGAGATTTGCGCCGAGCGGGGTGACGATTTTGCCGGTGCCGTGGAACGAAAGACCCGCCGTGCCGTCACGCATTTCGGAAAGTTTCAGAATTGCCGCCGCCATGTCGGGGGAAGCAATCATCGTGTTGAGCTGATAGGGGTCAAAGGTGTTCCAGAAATCGACCAAATCGTTATAGGTGAGCGCTTCGCCCGCCATGTCGACCACGGGCGCTTCGTTGCTGTTGCCGTCGCCCTTTTCAAGAACGCTTACAGCGTCTTTCAACTGCGTGCGTGCAATGTACGCGCCGATTTGGCGAAGCGTCACCGTGAACAGGTCAAGGCGCTGGAAGCGCAAAGCTTCGTAAGACGCAACCAGCATTCTGCCGCGCTTTTTCAGCTGTACCAGATTTTCCTGGGTGTGGACGTTGGTTTCGGGAATCGTTGCACCCTCTTCGGTTTCCTGCAATTCTTTTTCGGATTCGGTCGGGACGGAAGCAATCGTGCGATAGTCCATGCCGTTGATGTCGGTTTTGCAAGCGACGATATACGGCAAAAGGTCGGCTTCTTCCTGCCCTTTGCGAACGGCGCGCGCGACATATTCCGGGAACAGCGCCGCGCTGTCGGAAGTCTGGAAGAATTTTTCCACGCAGTCGCTTGCCGCCCCGTGGATTTTAATGTCGAAGCGTTTAAGCTGGCGTTCAAAAGCGTCCAAGCCTTCAAGCGCCGTGCCTTTGTAGTTTTCGGAAGGGTCTACGCTTTCCAGTTCGGCGGTAAACCCCTTGCGCGAAGAATATAAGCCTTTGTCGAGTCGGATGGTTTCAAAATTAGCCATTGTTTTAAATCCTTTCTGTTTTAAAATTTGAATTGTTCGTTTTGCGGCGTTTTGGTTTCGTCCGCCGCAAGAAACGGGGGAAGCGAAACCGCGGTTTTTTCGTTTTCGGCCGCGAGCGCCGTATTGAGCGCTTTCAAATCCGCAACCGAAAGCCCGCGGCAGAGCGTTTCCGCCACACGGTTGTCTAAAGCGGGCATGACTTTCGCAAAGCCCTTGACCGCGGTTTCGCAAAGCTGGGCGTGATAGGCCCTGCCGTTTTCGGCGTCTTCGCGGACGGATTCGAGATAGTCAGAAATTGTCTGCGCCTCTTTTTTGCTTAATACGACCTGTTCGCTCGCCTCCGAGAAAAGGCGGGTTTTAAGCGTTCCGAAGTCCTCAAAGCCTTTGGTCACACCGGCATTTTTCTGCGCCGGAACCGCGACGAACGACCACTCGTAAGCGTCGGTCGGGCTTTCGAGCACAAAGTGACAGATTTGCCCGCTATAGCTTTTGCCGCGGCGGTGCTTGCAGGGCGTTTTGCGCGCGTCCGCGCCGCAAACGGAGCAAATGCAGGAAGCAACCGCACAGCCGACAGACACCTCTTTTTTTATGCCTGCGCCGATTTCCGCAATCAGCTCTTCGTTTTTCGGAAGCCGCGGCATATAGCAGTAGGCCTTTAAATAGGTGTAAGGTTCGCCGAGCGACGTGACCTTTTCGGGGTCGGTGACGACTTCGGTTTGAAAGGTGCGTGCGCTTTGGTCGTCGCTGTCCATGCTGTGGTTTTTAATCGCGGTTTTCCCCTCAAACAGCGGCGCGAGTTTTTTCAGCGCGTCAACCGAAAAGCGTTCAAAATCGCGGTCCACCTCGTTGTCGCAAAGCACCACCGAAAACACAAACACTTCGTCTTCTTGTAAGGGCGTTTGCGTGTAGCGGTTGATTTTTTCAAGCATTTCCGGCGTAACGCCGGTATCGGTTGTTTTGCTTTTCAATGTTTTTTGCATAAGAGTCCTCCTTTCTTAATTTTCTTTTCCGGTCTCGCCGAGAGACTGCAAAATTTCTTTGGTCTGTGCGTCCAAATGGCGGGCGGTTGCCTCGTCTACGGTGTCTTTTAAGGTAATGTCGTCCCAAAGGATTTCGAGCGGCGCGGTGCAGCCGAACGCGCGCAGATGCTTCCGGCAAACGGTGTCAATGACCGGCGTTAAAATCCGGCGGTACTGTTCAAGCTCCGTGGTGAGAATATCCGCCTGCTGGGAAGCCATGCGCTCGGTCGTTGACCACGAAAGCCCCAAAAGAAACGGCGGCAGGGAAAGCTTCGCCACAATTTGCTCGAGCATTTGGCGCACCGGCACCTCGCTGTCTAAAATCTGATTGTCCGCGCCGATGACCTTGATATCCACGTCGCCGACCGCGACAAAATCTTTCGCTTCGCGGCTGCGCATCGCGTCGCCCCATTCGGAAGCAATCTGCATGGCGCGCTCTCTCGTGTAGGCGTGCGCGTCGTCCGACGGTTTATAAGTCACCGCGAACCGCACGTTGCCCACGCGTTCCCAGTTTTGCCCGATGGCGTTATAGATTTTTAAAAGAATCGAGCTTACAAACGGCAGGCCCTCTAAAAGCGAAGTGCCGTAAACCGCGCCGGGGCGCGGGTGCAGCGTCGCCGTGAGAAAATTCTCTTGGTAGGGGACGGGTTTTCCCGAAAGGCCGTCGTTTAAAAGCACCTCGGGCACGCGGAAATCCGTTTTGCCGCGGCGCAGAAGATAGCTTTTGTGCGGCGCGTTGTAAAGATATTGTATAGCGCCGGTTTCGTCGGGGAGCATTTCCGCAACCGCCGTGCCGTAGGTGAGCAGTTGCTCAAAGAAATTGTCCAAAAACGACTGAAGCGAGTGCCCCGCGCTGTCGGAGGGGACGTGCGCAAGAAAATCATCGAGCACGCCTTGAAACCGCGCGTCCGTGCAAACCACCTGAAACCCGCCGGTAAGCCGAATCAGTTTATAAATCGCGGTGTCGACAATCGGAATCGCTTCCCGAAGTGCACAAAACAAGTCGCCCTGCACCGCCGGGGGCGGGGTGTAAGCCCAAAGCACGCCGAACGGGTGTGCCGGACTTTCGCCGCCGACGGCGAGCGCGGGTTTTTGCGGCGAAGACGCTTTTTGTTTGGTTTTTCTCAAAGCCAAAAATCAGCACCTCCTTTCTCTTGGAATCGCGACCGCAAAGAAGTCGTCCGCCGGCGACTGCAAAACGGTCGAAACAAAATAGCGCATATCGTCCATCGCGTGGTCGTTTTCCTTTTTCACCGCGTCGTATTTCGCGCTTTCGTCCCAGCGGTAAAGGGAAAATTCACGAACAATGTCCGGGCAGTTGCGGCAAATGCGGATTTGTCCGCTTTTGAGCGCGTCCGACGTGCGGCGAATGCCGCCGAGCACATCGTTTTGCGCGCGCCGCACCCGAAATTTGCCGTGGCGGCGGATACACTCAATAAACGAAGCCGCAGACGGGTCTACAATCACGCAGTCCACCTTTTTCGAGCCGACAAGCGTGCAAAGCGAACGGTAATATTCCTCGTCGGTCATTTGAAAGCCTTTTTGCTTTGAACTGTGGTAGAACTCGTCTATGCGGTACCATACCCCTTCTTTTCGTCCCCAAAGTCCCATCGAAGTGGGATTGACGGTTCCGTAGTCACACGAGACGATGAAGCGGTCAAAGCCCTGCGGCGCGTCGCAGAGCATGGTTTCGTTGAAAAAAGGGTAAACAAGCCCGTCGCACGCAACCCATTCTCCCTCGACAAAGCGGCGGTAAAAAGCGCCGCTGTAAAGGTGGCGGTAGCGTTCGAGCATATCGGGGGAAAGCGAGGGGTTGTCCTCCATTTTGAAGTGGAGATATAAACAGTTTTTCTCCTCGCGCTTTAAAATCCATTCTTTGTAAAACCAGTGGGCGGGGTGTTCGGGGTTGCAGTTGAACCAAAGCCGCGAGCCTTCCACCGAACAGCGGGCAATCGCCTGTTCGCAAAACGACCGCGGCATCAGCGCGGCTTCGTCGAGCATCACCCCCGCGAGCGTCATGCCCTGAATGAGCGCGGCGGAACTTTCGTCGCGCCCGCCGAACAAATAAAACCGGTTGGTGCGCCCGTGGAGAGTGATTTCTAAAACATTCGCGGCGCGCCGTTCGGTAAAGGTAAACCCGAGATTTTTTAAAATCGGTAAAAGCGGCGTTACAACATTGCGCCGCAGACCCGTAAACGTCTTGCCGCAAAGGGCAAACGACTGTTCCGAAAAGCGGTAAAATGCCCAAAAGACAAACGAAAGCGACATGCAAACGGTTTTGCCGCTGCGCACCGCGCCGTCACAGATAATCGCGTCACGGTCGCGGTGGGGACTTTGCGCGCACCACCAGGTGAGCAGCTCCAACTGCTTTTGCGAAAAGGTTTTGAATTGCGAACCGCTCATTCGTCCGCCTCCCCATAGGTTTTCAGCGCTTTTGCCGAGGCTTCGAGCGCCGCGTAAAACGGCAGTGCGCCGTCCGTGTTGCCGCCCAATAGTTCCGAAAGCCGGTCAAGCGCTTTTTGCCGGTCGAAAAATTTAATTTCGAGGCCGCCCGCTTTCGAGCGCTTGATTTCCGACACCAAAAACAAGTCGAGCGTTTCCGGGTCTAACGGCGCGTCACCGTCGCTTGTCAGCAGCAGGCGCACCGCGTCGGCAACCGAGCCGAACGCCAGCCGGCGGTATCCGGCAATCAATTCCGCTTTGGTCGCTTCGGTTTCCTGCTCTAAAGCGTGCAAATACTTTTGAATGTTCGGATTTCCGAGTAAGCGCGCGGCGGCGGTTTCGGGAAAAACCGAAAAGCCCGCGGCGGCCGCCGCCTCCCGCCCGTTGCGCGTCCGCGCAAAATGCCGGCAAAACGCCTGTTGTTTTTTGGTGAGTTTCTCTTTCATAAAATGCCTCCGTTTGGATTGGATTTGTAAAACTCGTTTCACAAAAAGCGCCAAGTGCGTGTATTTGTCCGGGAAAATCAGGCAACACTTTTCTTTGAAATGTTGATTATCGTCGTGCGCGCCCCGATAACGCACAGTTCTTTTATTTTCAAAGCTTTTTCAGGGCAAAAAAATCCCGCTTTTCCGTTGACAAGCGGGAAAAGCGGGGGTACAATCGAAACATTCCGGCGGCACTTTTGCCGCCTTGCGACAGATCGTAAAGGAAAACACAGGTTTGAAACGGAGGTGGCCGAAATGGGTCGGCTGATTAAATTTGCCAAGCCCTATTTTTGGCAGTCGATTCTCTGCCCGTTTTTGATGGTCGGCGAAGTGGTGATGGAACTGCTCATTCCGCTTTACATGGGCAAAATCGTCGACGTCGGCATTCAAAACGGCGATATGCACTATGTGCTTTTGACCGGCGGAAAAATGATTTTGATGGCGGCGTTTTCGCTGTTTTGCGGCGGACTTGCGGCAAGACTCGCGGCGGTGGCGAGCATGGGGCTCGGCGCGCGGGTTCGCGAAGCCATGTTTAAAAAGCTGCAAACTTTTTCCTTTTCCAATATCGATAAATTCAGCACGGCGTCATTGGTCACGCGCATGACCACCGACGTCACCACCATTCAGAATATGTACCAAATGCTTTTGCGGATTTTCTTCCGCGCCCCGATGCAGTTTGTGTTCGCACTGGTGTTGAGCTTCCGAATTAACCACGAGGTTTCTTCGGTGTTTTTCTATGTTATTCCGCTGATTCTTGTGACGCTCGCGATTTTCGCGCCGGTCGCTTATAAGCGGTTTAAGCGCATGTTTAAAATGTTTGACGGACTGAATGCCTCGGTCCAGGAAAACCTGATTGCCATTCGCGTGGTCAAGGCGTTTGTCCGCGGCGACTATGAAAAGAAAAAGTTTAAAAAGGCGAACGACGACTTAATGGCCGCCTCCATTTCCGCCGAAAAGCTGATGGTGCTCGCCCAGCCGATGATGATGCTGGTGCTGTTCGGTACGATTTTGACCATTGCGTTTTTGAGCTCCAAATTCATTGTCGCGGGTCAAATGGAAATCGGCAACTTCGCGGCAATTCTCACTTACGTCATGCAGATTTTGTTCTCGGTCATTATGATTGCGATGATTTTCGTCAGCTACGTCATGTCGCGCGCTTCGGTTTCGCGTATTGAAGAAGTGCTCGACGAAGTGCCGGATATCAACGACGACCACGCCGACCGCGGGCTTAAAGTGGCAAACGGCGAAATTGAATTTCGCGACGTCAGCTTTAAATATAATGAAAACGGCAAACGCAACGTGGTCGACCACGCAAGTTTTGTGATTCATTCCGGCGAAACCGTGGGTGTCATCGGCGGCACGGGCAGCGCAAAAACCACGCTTGTAAGCCTGATTCCCCGCCTTTACGATGTTACAAGCGGCGAGGTGCTCGTTGCGGGACACAACGTGAAAGATTACACGATTGAAGAACTGCGCGAAAGCGTGAGCATGGTTTTGCAAAACAATGTGCTGTTTTCCGGCACAATTCTCGATAATCTTCGCTGGGGCGACGAAAACGCTTCCGAAGAAGAGGTCGTGGCGGCGTGCAAAGCGGCGCAGGCGCACGATTTTATTATGAGTTTCCCCGACGGCTACCAAACGGATTTGGGGCAGGGCGGCGTGAATGTGTCCGGCGGCCAGAAACAGCGCCTTTGCATTGCGCGCGCACTTTTAAAGAAGCCGAAAATTCTGATTTTGGACGACTCCACGAGCGCGGTCGATACGTTTACAGATTCCAAAATCCGCGAAGCGTTCCGCAATGATTTCCCCAACACAACCAAACTCATCATTGCCCAGCGAATCAGCTCCGTGCAGGAAGCGGATAAAATTTTAGTGCTCGAAAACGGCAGAATCGCCGATATGGGCACGCACGAAGAACTGCTCGAACGCAGTCCGATTTACAGCGAGGTTTACCATTCTCAGCAAAAGGGAACGGTCGAAGAACCCGAGGGAGGTGACGGCGCATGCCAGGTCCAGGAATGAAACGCGGCGGCCCGGGCGGGCACCGTTTCCAAAAGCCCAAAAATGTGAAAAAGACCGTTTTGCGCCTGTTCGGCTACCTGTCGAAACGCAAATGGCTGTTGATTCTTGTGGTCGTTATGGTGCTTTTGAGCACGCTCGGCATGGTTTCGGCGTCTTACTTTATCCGCGTGATTGTCGACGATTATTTACAGCCGATGTTGACCGCGGGTCCGGAAAACGCAGACTTCGGACCGCTGATTCACATGCTTGCGCGCATGGCGGTTTTGTTCGCCCTGAGTGCGGCGGCGTCTTACGGCTACGCGCGGATTATGCTGATTCTTTCTCAGTCCACGGTCAATATTATCCGCCGCGACTTGTTCGATGCGATGCAGGATTTGCCGATTTCCTATTTTGACACCCACACCCACGGGGAACTGATGAGCCGCTACACCAACGACGTCGACACCGTCCGCAACTTTTTAAGCATGGGCTTTGTCCAGACGATTTCGTCTCTTGTGTCGGTTGTTGCGACATTCGGTATGATGCTGTTTTTAAGCTTCCGCTTAACCGTTTTGATGCTTGTCGCCATTGCGGTGATGCTGGTCATCATTAAAAAGATGGGCGGCAAAAGCTCGCGCTATTTCCGCGCACAGCAAAAAGCGCTCGGCGCGGCAAACGGCTTTATTGAAGAAACAATTGAAGGGCAAAAGGTCGTCAAGGTCTTTAACCATGAGCAAAAATCGATTGAGGCGTTTTCCGCCCTCAACGACGAACTGCAAAACGCGGCAACCAGCGCCAACACCTACGCCAGCGCCTTAATGCCGATTATGGGCAACTTCTCCCACGTGGTTTACGCGGCAATCGCGGCGGCGGGCGGCGTGTTCGTCATCGGCAACACGCTTTCCGTGGGCACGGTGCTTTCGTTTTTGCAATATACCCGCTCGTTTACCCAGCCGCTGACCAACCTTTCCCAGCAGTTCAACAACATTTTGTCGGCGCTTGCCGGTGCGGAACGCATTTTCGACGTCATTGACCAAAAACCCGAAACCGACGACGGTTATGTAACGCTGGTCAACGCGAAATATACTGAAAACGGCGAGCTTACCGAGTGCCCCGAGCACACAGGCCTTTGGGCGTGGAAACACAAACACACCGCCGACGGCTCCGTCACCTATAAAAAGCTGGAGGGCGACGTGGAGTTTGAGCACGTTACGTTTAGCTACGACGGCAAAAAGACCGTCTTAAATGACATTTCGCTCTATGCAAAGCCCGGTCAGAAAATTGCGTTTGTCGGCTCAACGGGTGCCGGCAAAACAACGATTACCAATTTGCTCAACCGGTTTTATGAAATTCAGGACGGCAAAATCCGCTACGACGGCATCAACATTCAGAAAATCAAAAAAGCCGATTTGCGCCGTTCGCTCGCAATGGTGTTGCAGGACACCCACCTGTTTACCGGCACCGTCGAAGACAATATCCGCTACGGCAATTTGGACGCCACCCACGAACAGATTGTCGAAGCGGCGAAGCTTGCCAACGCCGACGATTTCATCACCCGCCTGCCGCAGGGCTACGACACGGTGATTACCGGCGACGGCGCGAACCTTTCGCAAGGCCAGCGCCAGCTTTTGGCGATTGCCCGCGCGGCGGTTGCCGACCCGCCCGTATTGATTTTGGATGAAGCAACGTCTTCGATTGATACGCGTACGGAAAAACTCGTGCAGGACGGCATGGACGCGCTGATGAAAGGTCGCACGACGTTTGTCATTGCGCACAGACTTTCGACCGTTCGCAACGCCGACTGCATTATGGTTCTTGAGCAGGGCCGCATCATTGAGCGCGGCACACACGACGAACTGATTGAAAAGAAAGGCAAATATTATCAGCTGTATACCGGCAACTTCGCCGACGCAACGGCGTAATTTTGCAAAACGTTTTGCTCGCAGGTTGCGAAGCTTTTGAAACATAAAATCCCCTGAAAACGGGCAAAACAAAGCCGAAAATACAAAATGCATTTTCGGGAACGGAAAATGAACACGCCCCGGCACAATGTGCCGAGGCGTTTTATGATTTCTTTTTTAATTAAAACAATTCGTCAAGCAAAATGTAATATCGGAGTTTTTCCGGGTCTTTTTCTACGCCCAGTTTATCAAACAGCGCGTCGGGTGAAAAGTCGCGGTTTTTTGCGCCGAATTTTCCTTTGAATCAGTTGTTTTGCCGTTTTAACCCCGCCTTGATCGCTCAACATTTGCAAAAACCTTGTAGCATTATATCCACATTCGCGCTTTGCCGAAATATAGACATCTCGCATTTCCCCGTTAAACTGTTTTTCTAAATCTGTCATAACAAACCACTCTTTTCAAGAATTCAAATTTAAATTGAAAAAGCTTTTTGACTCCGTTGATAATGACCGGTGATATTCCACCGTATATGAAATATATACATCTTTCAAGCCCGTTTGACTTTAGATCTTCGCAGAATTACAACGCACCTTGAAACACCGACTGCTTTTATTTATAAAGGATCACACTTTCACGCTGTTTTCGGTGTCTGCCGCAGTTTGCACACTGCAGAGAATCCCAATGGTTTTCGAAGCCGCAATTACATTTCCATTTCCACAGCAATCGATGCTTTTTTTCCGTTCCGTTGTTGTTGATTTTCGGAAATTCGGAAAAGTTTCTTTCAAAAGCCTCTATGTTTAAACATATAGTATCACTTCTTTTAACAGCAAAAACAATTTGCTCAAATGCATTTTGATAGCGTGGCTCCAACAAGACATTTCTAAATGCATCTGCGACAACATCCGGCGGATTATGAAAAGCCCCACATCCGAAAGCGCCCAAAATCAATACCTCGACATCATTTTCGATACACACTTCAAAAAGATTTCTAATGCGGCGCTCAAACAAATGACGCAAATCTCCGTTTGGCAAGATATAACCCGAACCGCTGAAAAACGGGGCAGCGCAAGTGGCAACATCCACATTATAATATTGGCGATCTCTGTATTCTTCCCGGTAGTTTTCGGTGAATCCCGTCCGATAACCAACGGCATTTTTTAAAATCAAAACATCCGGAGAATATATAACACAATCCGTTCCTAAAAACATGCTGTTAAATTGGTTCTGCCGTAATATATTACGATTTGTTTCATAATAACTTTTGGCATTTTCAGAAGTTAACGCATAATACAGGTTGCTTGACCGGCAAAGATTTTCTTCTTGTGCGGTTGCCCCGCGAAGAACACCGCCTCCTTCTTCAACCGGATTGGCAAAGTTCAACACGGCAACATGCTTTCCTGTTACGGCGAAGGGCTCTGCCGCTGTAAGTGTCAAGTTTTCTTGATAGGTGATTTTTCCGCTGCGGGAGACCCGTTTGAAACTAATAAAATTCTCATCATATACCTTGGTGTTTTGAACCATTTTCAGGGTAGCGGTATATAAAGCATCAATACTTTTGATATAATGATACATTTCATGGAATCCGGTAATTCTTTCCGTTTTGTAAAAGATTTGAAGCAATTGATTATAATTTTCTTGTGAAAAACTTTGGTTGCCGTCTATCCCTATTTTATGAAGCGTTTGGCTTATATCTATTTTCTTTTTGCTGATTTGAAAAATATAATCACACTGCACGCCTGCAAATCCGCCGGAGGTTTCAAACAAAATCGGTGTGTCATATTCGATGCCGTATCGTGTTCCGCAAGCATCAACATCCCCTAACAATGTAGTTGTATATTGATTCTGTACATATACTGACAGCTGTACATAGTTACCGTGTTCGCATTGTATTTTAAATTCCAATCCGCTGTAGGTGTGCTTTTCTACAGATAAATCCAATTTTTCATTGGCGATTTCAAGTATTCCGTTTTGATTCCATTCTAATACGGCAATGTACAAATCTCTCATGCTGTTACTTCTCCCCATGTCCATTCCTGCTTTTTGTTTTTTGCTAAACTACTTTTTAGCAGGAAATATCTTTAATTTTAAATTTCTGTTCTTGATACCAACGCCACACACTCAATATGCTTCGTGTGCGGAAACATATCGACCGGCTGGATTTTGCGGACGCGGTAGCCGTTCTTCGAAAGGAACACAAGGTCGCGCCGCAGGGTTTCGGGGTTGCAGGAAACATAGACGACTTTTTTCGGCGAGAGTGTCAAAAGTGACGATAAAAACGCGCGGTCGCTCCCCGCGCGCGGCGGGTCCATCAGCACCACGTCGGCTTTTTCGCCCGCCTTTGCCATGCCGGTCATAAACTCCCCGGCATCCGCTTTGAAAAACCGGATATTTTGAACGCCGTTCAATTTGGCGTTTTCGCGCGCGTCTGAAACGGCGTCGCCGTTTAACTCCACACCGATAACCTGTTTTGCGTGTCCGGCGGCAAAAATGCCGATGGTGCCCGTGCCGCAATAAGCGTCAATGACCGTTTCGCGCCCGGTAAGCCCGGCAAATTCCAGCGCCTTTTGATAAAGCACCTCGGTTTGCACGGGGTTAATCTGATAAAACGCGCGCGCCGAAATGCGGAACACGCAGTCGCCGAGCTGTTCTTCGATTTTGCCCGGACCGAAAAGCACTTCCTCCTGCGCGCCCAACACCATGCTGGTGCGCCCGGGGTTGACATTTTGCAAAATCGTGGTAATTTCGGGGTGCGCGTGCAAAAGGGCGTTGACAAACGAACGCTTTTTCGGAAATTCGCGGACGCCTGTCACCAAAACGACCATAATTTGTCCGCTTTTGAACCCGCGTTTGACAAGCACATGCCGCAAAAAGCCGCGCCCGGTGTCGGGGTTATAAGGTTTTAATTTAAAGCTTTTCAAAAGCCGGCGCACCGTGCCGATGATTTCGTCGGCCTTTTCGTCTTCGGTAAGGCAGGTTTCAACCGCCACCACGCGATGAGACGCCGCCTGATAGACGCCGGAAATGATATTTCCGCGCCGGTCCTCGGCGAAAGCCGCCTGCACCTTGTTGCGGTAGTGATAAGGGTTTTCCATGCCCAAAATCTCTTCGACGCGGCAAAACTGCCCCAACAGCCGGATGCACTGCACCTGTTTATATTGCAGCTGTTTGTCGTAAGTCAGGTTTTGCAGCTGGCACCCGCCGCATTTTTTCGCGAGCGGACAGCGTTTTTCGCTTTTTTCCAACGGCGTTTTCCTCCCTTCGCGTTTTTCTTATGGTAGCATTTTTCCAAAAGCTTTGCAACTGCGGCGGATTGTTAAATCATTAACACGACCTGTTAAAATGTTTTATTCTTTTTTTGAAAGTGTTAAAGCCCCTCGGGTTTTCCTTAAAATTTTTCGAATTTCACGGTTAATTCCCGCTTGAAAACGGCAAACAAAAAACAATTTGACAAGATGCACAAATTAGGGATGCGAAATTTGTGTAACATTTCGACTGCTTGCCTCTTTAAAAAAACGTAGCTGTATGCTATACTTTCCATACAGAGAGATATTTTGGTAAAGGAGATGAAACCAATGGATCAACTCGGCAGCATTCTTAACACCATTATGGAGGCGCTTTCCAGCTTCCTTCCGATGGATGAGATCACAGGCGCGCTTCAGCCGGTTCTTGACACCATAATGAAGCTTCTTGAACCCATCCTCGGCAGCCTTATGGGCTAATCATTTTTGCGTGAAAAGCGGCGGCGTTTTACACGCCGCCGCTTTTTTTAGGAGTGATATTTTGAAAGGCTGTAAAAAGCTTTTGGTGAGCGGCCTTTTGGTCTGTCTGTTATTCGGCGGCTGCGGCGTACAAGACACGGAATCTACCACCGCGCCCGCCACTACGGTTCCGGCAACAACCACTGCGCCCGCGGCGACAACGACGACAACGGCTCCCGCGCCGGAAACCACCACCCAAGCGGCGACCATCGTGTTCGGCGGGGAAGTGTATACCGTTCCCGAAAAAAGCGGAGATATGCTTTTCACCGATGACCCGAGCAACAAATTTATTCGCGCGGTCACGGACAAATACGGCGTGGACGCTTCGCTTTTGGCTTGCATTTATAAAAACCCGGCAAGCGACAGCAACTTTGTCTGGCAGTTCAACGGGCAAAAAGATGCCGACGGCAAGCCGCTTCGGACCCCGGACACCTTAAAATATGTCTATTTGCTTTCTGCGGATTGCACAAGTATTGTGCGCGCCGGCGGCTTTACCGGAAATGACGGCGTCAATATCGCAAGCGGCGTTTTGATGATGCAAACCGCCAAGCGGCTGATGATTCCCGAATTTCAAGACCAGCTAAATGCATAAACTTTTGAAAAATATACCCCCGACTGTTTTTGTCGGGGGTCTTTTTATTCTATGCCGGCGTCTAAAATGTGCATCGTGCGAAGCGCGCGGTTTTCGATTGTGTCTAAAACCGCAAACGCATAAGGCTCTAAATAGGTTTCGCCGGATTTCTTTTGCACGATTTTTGCGGCGGCAAGGCGGTCTAACAGCGCGGCGGCAATTCGCTCGATTTCTTCGGCTGTTTTTTCGTTTGCCGGCGCCGAAAGGAGTGCCGCCAGGCGGTCGGGCAGGTCTCCCGCGCCCGGCAGTTCCCGCGCGGCGCGGAATTGCCACTTGTAAAACGGCATATAGCGTTTATCCAATAAAAACAGCAAGTGCAGCGCCGCCGAGACAAATTCGTTGCGCGCCAAAAGCGCCGCGCCCGGTTCGCCGTGCGCAAGACAACGGTTGAAATTATATTGCCCGCTTTGCGCCGTTAAGCACAAGCAGGCGGCGATTTTTTTGCGGCGGACATCCTCGGGGTAAAAATCCAAAAGCGTTTGCCGAATCGAAGAAAACACCCCCGCGCCGTCATAAAACACCGCGCCGTTTGTCGCGTTCGAAAGCGCATATTCCGGCGTGTAAAGCCACTCTTCTGCCGTTTCGGGCGCGCGCGGAAGGCCGATAAGTTCACGGTAAAAGTCGGAAATCCGAAACACGCCGACGCGGCTGTTGCCGTAATAGCTGTGCGCCTGCATTTTCACGCCCAAAAACGATTTCGGCAGGCGGTTGTAAGCGCGCATCAGCGGAAAGCCGAACGCCTGTTCCGCTTCGTCGGTAAGCCAAAAGCAAAAGCCCGCTTCAAAATCGTGGTCTTTGGATTGCTCGTCGTCATAGCCGAAGCACTCCGACCCGCGGCCGACCAGTCCCGCGGCAATTTGGTCTTTTTGCGCGGCAAATTCGTTTTCGAGAAGCGGCAAGCCGTAGGTTTCAAAATACCGCCGCGCGAGTTCAAGCCCCTGCATAAAACGCATCCGCCCTTTCTGTTAAGCGCTTCGCCTGTTTGAAAAAGCCATAATAGCCATAGGCTTCGGAAAGCTTTCGGCAGACAAACGCATATTCTTCGTCGTGCACCGTTTCGGGGTCTTCCAAAAGTGCAAACGCCGAAAGCAACAGATTTTCAATTTCCGTTTCCGGCGCCTCTTTCGCCGCATACAAATCCGCAAGGTTGACAAGCGTCACCGCCCGGTCGGGCGCGGTGTCGGGGTTTTGCTCTAAAATGCGAAGCGCCGCGCGGTAGTTTTCTTCTGCCTCATCCAAGCGCGAAAGCGCGGTCAGCGTTGTTGCAAGGTTGTTGTAAAGCGCCGCAAAGCGCAAATCGGTTTTGTGGAGTTCCCTTTCATAAACCGCTTTTGCCTTGTCGTAAAGCGGCAGAGCGCGTTCGGGTTGGTCGAATGCCTTACAGGTGGTGGCGGCGTTTAAAAGAATGGTCGCCGTGGAAAGAAGCCCCTCCCCGCCGATTTCCGCAATCAGCTGAAGGCAGCGTTCCACCGCCGCAAGCCCCCAGGGCTTGTCGCCTATGCGCCTCGAAAGCCCGAGCACCTCGTTTTGCACCGATAATTCGCCTCGCCGGTCGTTAAGCGCTTTTGCGTCTTCAATCCAATACCGCAAAACCCTTGCGCCCTCGGCGTAATTTTCACGCGCCAGGCAGTCGTCGAGTTTGCGAATCACCGCATCCACCGGAATATGTCCCTGCGGCTTTTTGGGGTCAAAATTATAAAACGCTTCGCCGCCGCAAAGTGCACAGGCGGGTTCTTTATAATCCAACGGGTCGAGCATAGTGTCCTCCGAATCTGCGCCGAGCGCAAAATGCTTGTAAATTTAGGTCGGCATCTAAAGGTATAATACCTTAAATCGTTATGCTTGTCAACAGTAATAGGAACTATTACTGGGAGTTACTGTATAAAGGGTGGTTTACGCTACCTACTACATTACATCGGCTGACGGTTCATTTGTGGCAAAAGTGATAACCAGCAGAGGGAAAGGAGTCATATATGCAACGGGGCATGGCGCTACGGGAAGCGCCATGCCCCATCTTATTCGGCCCCCCGACAAATGGGAAGTTACTTGTTCCTTTTTGCTTTAGCTGCTTTTATGCCCCAGCCAATCAACAATATAAGCCAAGCGCATAATCCTGCGATAAACCCTGTAGTCCCTATGCTTTCAAACTGCAATTTCAGCGTAACATTGAATATTTTTACAACAATAGTTCCACATAGCATCAAAGCAAGCAATAAAAGAACTTCCAATCCAATATATTTAAAAATTTTATTTTTCATAAATGGCCGCCTCCACAGCTTCTAATTTGTTGCCCTGTTTGTTCTTAATTATAACACATAAAGGAAATCGCTTTCAAGTTGTCCCTGGCCAGAAAGTAATTATACCTAGGGCGCACTTACTCACCACCCGCAAGCGGGCGGAGGTACTGCCTGACGGCAGCCGTGCGCTCTCCGAGGGGGACGCTCCAGCGGGCCCACGTCCTGCTGGTAGCACCGAAGCTGGGAGCCGTCAAAGGACCGGCTTCGGTGCTACCAGCTTCAGTGCTTTATGGTGGCCAAGAGGGGCTTAAGCCCCTCTCTTTCAAAATGTGTGCTTTTCAGGGGGAAAAACCCTTGACAAATCGCTTACTGATTATAGAATAGGGGCACGAACAGCCGGCCAAACTGCTTTTTGGAAAGGTTGTATTATGGCAGTATATCGTCGTTTCGCCCTTGATAACCGCATAAAACCAAGACCGTGCGGGCGGGGTGAAAACGGAACCGCCTTCCCGCGCGGGTAGTCGGGAAGACGGGATTTCCCCGGACAAGCCGCGGAGACAGCAACCGAAAAACGGGCATTGCTCTGTTTTGCCGCACAGGATATACTTTGGCATATACTCCGGGAAAAAACAGGGATTTTCACAAAAAATTTCTGAAATTCTATGGATATGTTACAATGGCAAAATGCACAAGAGAAAAACTTAAAAATTGTCTGCGGTGCGCTCCGAATTGTATAATTTGTAAAGGAAATCAAACAGACAGTAATTCGTCAAAACTTTAACGAACTTTATAAACAATGGTTCAAAACCCGGTTTTTGTTCAAAAATCGGCGTTTTTTGGGGTACTTTTTAACAGTTTGAACAGGGTTTTGAACATTTTTGAACAAAACTATTTTATACTCTTTGTATATTTAATTTTTTCAAAACTTTGGTGAAAATCCCATATTGACAGATTTTGCGCCTGTTTTCTGCTTCCGATTTTTACCGC